>Ga0164315_10002757_pt1 | contig 13527 bp, 12 predicted proteins | sample GuaBasSedimGuay6_FD_113737 | JGI IMG/M metagenome (GOLD analysis project Ga0164315, IMG submission 113737) | Subseafloor sediment microbial communities from Guaymas Basin, Gulf of California, Mexico - Guay6, Core 4569-2, 0-3 cm | ecosystem: Environmental > Aquatic > Marine > Hydrothermal vents... | reverse complement strand
TCAGTGTGGAGACAGAGAGACGGGCTTATAAGCCCATCATTGGAAGAAGGGGCAGATGGATAATTGTAATTTTCGTCATAGGAATCGTGGTGGCTTCTCTTTTATCTATGGAACCCGGACAGCACATTTTTAACACCGGAGGGGTAGTTTCGGGATTGGAATGGCAACTGCCCCAGATCAGCATTAACCTGGAGTTCCTTACACAGATTAACATTTCTACCGGACTGGTTTCAGGCCTGGTTGCACTCTTTATCCTGGTCCTCTCCGATGCGGGGCTCAGGAGGCGAAGACTGGCTTAAATCGGCTTTTATATCACTTGCAGCTCTTTTCCCACTTTAATAAATCCTTTGATGGCCCGCTCCAGGTGTTCATGCTCATGAGCTGCCGAGAGCTGTATCCTGATCCTTGCCTGGTCGCGCGGGACCACCGGGAAGTAGAATCCAATTACATATATTCCTTCATCCAGCAACCTGGCAGCAAACTCCTGGGAGAGTTTGGCATCATAGAGCATAAGGGCACAGATAGCCGATTGGGTGGGTTTAATATCAAAACCGGCAGCGGTCATCTTCTCCGTGAAGTAGTCGGTATTGCTGTGCAGTTTTTCCTGCAATTCGGTAGTCTCATCCATCATATCGAACATACGGATTCCTGCACCCACCACAGCCGGAGGTAACGAGTTGGAAAAGAGGTAGGGCCTTGAACGTTGACGAAGCATTTCGATGATCTCTTTCTTGCCAGTGGTAAATCCACCAATGGCTCCACCGAATGCTTTCCCTAGCGTTCCGGTAATGATATCCACTTTCCCGCGTATGTTGTAGAGTTCTGTTACTCCCCTGCCTGTCTCTCCCACCACACCGGCGGAATGGCATTCATCCACCATTACCATGGCATCATATTTTTCAGCCAGCTCACAAATGCGGTCCACAGGAGGCACATTCCCGTCCATGGAGAAGACTCCGTCGGTGACTATGATCCTGAAACGTTGGTCCTGAGCTTCTTTGAGTTGCAGCTCCAGGTCCTCCATATCGGCATTCTTATAACGATACCGTTGTGCCTTGCAAAGCCTTACCCCATCAATGATGGAAGCGTGGTTCAGTGCATCGGAAATAATGGCATCTTCAGCAGTGAGCAACGGCTCAAAGACGCCCCCGTTTGCGTCAAAACAGGCAGCATAAAGAATGGTATCCTCAGTGCCAAAATAGGCGGCGATCTTCTGTTCCAGGGTTTTGTGCAGATCCTGTGATCCACAGATAAACCTTACCGAAGACATGCCGAAACCGTGTGTATCCAGCGCATCCTTGGCGGCCTGGATCAGCTGGGGATGGTTGGAGAGACCCAGGTAGTTATTGGCACAGAAGTTCAGTACTTTCTGTCCGCTTTCAAGTTCAATTTCTGCCTCCTGGGAGGAGGTGATAATGCGTTCAGACTTAAATAGTCCGGCCTCGCGAATCTGATCAAGTTCAGCTGCTAAATGTTCCTTTATTTTTCCGTACATCTTGTTTATGATAAGTCAGGTTAAGGTATGAGTGCGAAATTAGGAGTTTCTGCCACCCAAAAAAAATGATACAGAACATAAGTCAGGCCTGGTGGTAATTTCATTATTTTTGTTCCCGCACTTGGAAAGGAAGACACCTTAATTTCGGGAGTATATGAAAAAGTGGATTATGGGCGGGCTCATATTGTGGGCTGTGGGACTTCAGGCACAGGAGTATCAATCACAGATCTATCAGTTCTATCTGGAAGGGCGAATGGACCTGTGGAAAAATGTGATGGATCAGATGAATTCTGAGTATGAAAAATCTGCCAGCATGGAGTTACTATACGAACTCACCGAGGCGCAGTATGGATATATCGCCTATTGCTTGTCGGTAAAGCAGAAAAAAGAGGCAGCCCAATTGCTGGATTTGGCCGATGAGCAAATCGAGACGCTCCTTAAATGGCAGAAGAGCAATCCCAGGATCTATAGCCTGCAGGGTGCCTTCTATGGATTCCGGATCCAGCTGAAGCCCTTAAAAGCTCCTTCATATGGGAAGAAATCTGTGGAGACCAACCATAAGGCCATTCTATTGGGTCCAAGGGAACCACAGGCGTGGATGGAGAAAGCCAATATCGCTTATTACAAGCCGGCTCTATTTGGAGGTTCCAAAAATGACGCTGTCCTTCTTTATGAGAAGGCAGTAGAGCTTTATGAGGAAACACCTGAGCGGACCATACAGAACTGGCTCTACCTGAATTGCCTGGTGGGACTTGGAATGGCTTATGAAAAGACCGATCAGATTCAGGCTGCAGGAAGGGTTTATGAGAAAGTCCTGAAGATGGAGCCCTCCTTCAAATGGGTTAGCGAGGAGGTATATCCCCAGTTCAGGAAAAAGCATTCAACGAATTAATCATCACTCCGGAACCAATTATCTATCTTTGTGCATCGTAGTAAATAAACAGGACTCATCCAATGAATCAGAACATCAGGGTAAGATTTGCCCCCAGTCCAACGGGGCCTTTACACATCGGCGGTTTAAGAACGGCCCTCTTTAACTATCTGTTTGCAAAAAAGCATGGAGGGAGTTTTATACTTCGCATCGAAGATACGGATCAAACCAGGTATGTGCCCGGCGCAGAGGAGTACATCCAGGAATCGTTGGAATGGTGTGGTCTGATCCCTGATGAAGGCCCCCGGCAGGGTGGAGGATTCGGTCCCTATCGCCAGTCTGAAAGAAAGAGCCTGTATCGGCAATATGCCCTGCGGTTGGTGGATGCGGGACATGCCTATTATGCTTTTGATACACCGGAAGAGTTGGATAAACTGCGTAACGATTATGATTTACGCGGAGAGACCTTTGTTTATGATGCAGGGGTGAGAGAATCGCTGAATAATTCACTTACCATGGCTCCCTCCCAGGTGGAGCAGCTGATTGAATCGGGAACTCCCTATGTCATCCGGTTCCAATTTGTACCAGAGAAAGAAATTGTCATGGAAGATATGGTTCGGGGAGAAGTAGTGGTTAACAGCTCCACACTCGATGATAAGATCCTTTTTAAATCGGATGGTATGCCCACCTATCACCTGGCCAATGTGGTAGACGATAACCTGATGGCCATTACGCATGTGATCAGAGGGGAGGAGTGGCTACCTTCATTGCCGCTGCATATTTCACTTTACCAGGCTTTTGACTGGGAGCATCTGATGCCAACTTTTGCCCATCTACCTTTAATTATGAAACCTACAGGTAAAGGGAAACTGAGCAAAAGGGACGGGGAAAAGGGAGGATTCCCGGTCTTTCCTCTTGAATGGAAAGATCCCGTAACAACTCAAGTATCGCCTGGATACAGGGAGGAAGGCTATCTCCCGGAAGCATGCATCAACCTGATTGCCCTGCTGGGGTGGAATCCTGGTACGGAGCAGGAGCTTTTCACACTGGAAGAACTGATTGAGGGATTTCAGCTGGAAAAAGTGGGTAAATCGGGATCCAGGTTTGATCCCGAGAAGTCGAAATGGTTCAATCATCAGCACATCCAGATGATTAGTGATAATGACCTGTCGCGTGCTGTTAAAGTGGAGATGGAATCCAATGGAGTAACCATTGATGATGCAAAGATCAGGTTATTGATCCCCATCATTAAACCAAGGATAAGCTTCCTGCATGAGATCTGGGATCAGTCGTGGTTCTTTTTTGTGGCTCCGGACAAATATGATGAGGCCGTAGTAAATAAAAGATGGAAAGAGGAGACTCCTGAAAAAATGAAACTACTTGGAGAAGCTCTCAAATCCTGTGAACCATTTACTGTTGAATCTGTTGAATCTGTGGTAAAAGCGTTGATTGAAGATCGCCAGTGGGGAATGGGTGCCATTATGAATGCCTGGCGGCTGTTGTTGGTGGGGGCAGCCAAAGGTCCCGGCCTCTTCGACCTGGCTTCGTTTCTGGGTAAAGAGGAGGTGATTGACCGGATGAATAACGGAATAGAAAAGATCGTCGTTAATAAGTAAAACAAACCATATGGAGTCGAAAAATAAAATCTACGTAAATATTCATGGGCACAGGCATGCCAACAACATCCAGGAGTGGGTGATGATGAACCTGATGGCAAAGGACTACCCCCCGGATGATATTGAAAATGGCTACTATTCTGTGGGTTTTCATCCCTACAATGTGGGAAAAGTCGAAGAGCAAGAAACTCTCAATAAAGTGAGGCTGGCCACTGAGAATCTCCGTGTATTTGCCATCGGTGAAATAGGGCTGGATAAATCCATTGATGCCCCTCTGGATGCACAGATGCGGGTATTTGAAAAGCAGGTGGAGATTGCCGAATTTGCGGATCTGCCTGTCATTTGCCATGTGGTAAGGGCCTTTAATGAGATGATTGATTTTGTGAAAGTGCATAACCCGGCGGTGCCCATGATCATTCATGGATATAATGGCAGTATGCAGATGGCCGATGACCTGGTAAAGGCAGGATTCCTGCTCTCATTTGGACAGGCCATAGCCAATGAGCATTCCAAAATTGTGGAAGCACTTCAGAAGGTTCCCATTGAGAAGCTTTTCCTGGAGACCGATGAAGGGTCCCTCGATATCAGGGAGATCTACCATTTTGCTGCTGAAGTAAAGGGAGTTTCCATGGATCATTTACGGATCCAGATTTTTGAGAATGCGAGGACCCATCTGCCCGGATTTGCACAACTGTTCTAAACATTTGCCCATGAATGACTCCGTTCCACATCCAGACTGGCAGGAACGTACCCTACAGTTGTTGGGTGAGGAGAGGTTGGAGAAACTCCGGAATTCAAACATTCTTGTGGTTGGAATGGGTGGTGTGGGGGCTATGGCAGCAGAGATGATCTGCAGGAGCGGGATTGGAAAGATGACCATTGTAGATGGGGACACGCTTCAGCCCGGGAACCTGAACCGGCAAATTCAATCTACCCACAGCACGCTAAACCAGGAGAAGGCAACGGTAATGGGGCAACGTCTGTTGGATATCAATCCGGGGCTTGATCTATCGGTTATTCAAGAGTACATCAAGGAGGAGAGAATTCCTGAAATCCTTCTGGAACCATTTGATTATGTAGTGGATGCCATTGATACACTAGCGCCCAAAATACACCTGATTTATCATGCGGTACAAAAGGGTTTAAGATTAACCAGCTCCATGGGATCGGGTGGGAAACTGGACCCCTCCCAGATCAGGGTGGCCGATTTTGGGGATACCTATAACTGCCGGCTGGCCTATTTACTTCGCAAAAAGCTTCGCAAACTGGATGTTCATGGCGGATTTAATGTGGTCTTTTCTACGGAGCAGGTCCCAAAGGAGAGGGTGATCCCTGTGGAGGATGAACGCAACAAGAAATCGACTGTGGGAACCAGCTCATTTATACCTGCCATTTTCGGTTGCACGCTTGCTTCAGTGGTGATCAGAGAGCTGATTGAGCTTTAAATTGCCTCCAAGACGCAACTATTATCTGAATTTTATCGTTTAACCAGAAGGAATTTAACTTTAAAATTATTTAAAATTACAGATGATGAAAAAGCTTTTGATCGTAATTGTAGTATCTCTGTTTGCCATTCAGGTGGCCGATGCCCAGTTATTCAAATACGGATTAAAGGGGGGTATTGGATTTTCCAATCTGAGTTTCAGTGATGTGACAGGAATTGAAGATGGAAATGATGTGTATAACCTGGTAACCGGAGATGCCGTAACGGGATTTCAGATTGGTGCGCAAACCCGCATTAAAATTGCCATGTTTTTTGTGCAGCCCGAGTTGTATTTCAACGCAGGAGGTGCCACCGTTGAGCAGGTATATGAAAATGGACCCACCGAGTTACTCAATATTAAATATAACAGCATTGATCTGCCCGTACTGCTTGGTGTTAAGCTTGGACCCGTCAGGTTGATGCTGGGGCCTTCAGGTTCCTATGTGATGAAAGAGGAGAACGACTTGACCTCCCTGGATCCGGATTACTCCCTGCTTTCCAGTTCGATGACCTGGGGCTGGCAGGGCGGAATCGGAGTGGACCTTAGTAAATTCACCATCGACCTCAGGTACGAAGGCTCCTTAAGCAAGTTTGCGGAGAGCATTACAATTGACGGAAGAGATTATATCCTGGATGCGCGGCCAAATCAGATACTCATATCATTGGGATACTGGTTTAAGTAAAATCACTATTCAAATATATCGGATTTATGCACTCCCTTTATGGTCCGCCTTCTAAGGATCAGGAAGAGGATAAAATGTAGCACCAGGAAGCCGCTCCAGATAAGCAGGGTAATGTGAACCACCCGGATGGTTTCATGGACTGAATGTAAGCCCAGCAGGAACCACGCTTCTGAGGCCAGTCCCCATACCAAAAAGGTGGTCAAATTCCATCTGAAGCCTGCATCAAAAAGGAAATTCTCTCTCCCGTCGCGCCGACCGGTCATCCATCCTGTTACAAAGATGATCCCTCCGTAAAGGAGAGAGATGATGGCTACAAAGCCATATTTTTCGGCGGTGAGCAGACTGCCCAGTCCAAATCGAAATAAAAGGGTATAAGCCAGTAATAGAAAGGCAAATAGCAGTAGGTTTTTCAGTTTAACAAAAGCTCCTTCAGGGGTTCTTCAAAGAAAAGCAGGATGTTGCGTTCAATAAATGATTGAAGCAGAGATTGCCCCAGTGGGGTCAGGTGATAATACTTCCGGTCGGGGCCTTTATGTCCTTTGCCCGAACTGAAATTGACCATTTTCAGGTGAAAGAATTTTCGCAGGGTTCTGTAAAGGCTCTGTTCTTCGGCCCGGATGGTCCCTTTTGAAAAGCGCTCGATGCTCTCCTGGAGCTCATTCACATATTTGGGTCCCTCCTTTAATGCCAGGAAGATCCAGAGGGTAAGTTGCCCCTTTTTGTAGGTTTCTTCCCAGGCGTTAAGAAGCTCTTCATGCATTTTGTCACTCTCTTTCATATTGTGCTTTATGTATTATACAAGATGTATAGTACAAATGTAATACTATTTTGGTGAATAAGTCAAGAATTCCAATCTAATATATCCGAAGAGTCTACTAAAAGAATTATAATGAGATGATTACAGAATCCACTTTTTCTCTGAAGTGGTAAAGTCAAGTACCCGGATTCCCAGATGACGGCCCAATCTGAGTGCTTCTATGGTCATGACCTCCTTTGAACCCCTGCATACATTGATGTAGCGTTCATTGCCCTCTACCACCAAATTCATCTTAAAGGATTTAGCATCCTTCTTATTGTCAGGAAGTAACATGGGCGCAGGCAAATTGCGGCTGCTGCTCAGGTTGATTCTCACAATGGTCAAATAGGAGGGTTTGGAATAGGATTTCCATCGCCCGATCCTGAACCAGAGAAAGCGATCGTATTTCACATACTGTTTCTTTATAGGATCGATCTTGATGCCCTGATAAGAGATTGAAAGCAACACACCCAGCAAAATGCTGACTGCTCCACCTATGAATTCAGAGTTGACCAGAAAAATAAAGGTCACCAATACCATCAGCAGGGTAACTATCCTGAAACTGTATTTCTCATAGGTATAGATTCCCGATTGATCCATGGGTTACAAGTTATGAAACTTTGGATTATATTTAGGAGCTACTTAATTCCCCGATCCCCATGAAAAACAGATCAATTTTTAGATTGGCGGTTTTGCTGACGCTTATCCTGAGCGCACCACTGTCAGGTCAGGACAACCCACAAGAACTTACCCTGGAAGATATCTATAAGAATGGAACCTATCCCACCCGGTATTATCGTTCGGTTCGTTGGATGGAGGATCATCAGCACTACACCACCCTGGAACTAAACAGGGAGCGCAGGTGCAGTGAAATCATCCGGTACAATGCAAAAACCGGTGATAGAGTTGCACTTGTAGGGGCAGATCAGCTTACTCCACAGGGTTCTACAGATCCACTGGGCGTAAGGGATTACAGCTGGTCGGTCGACAATACCAGGCTGCTTCTGTTTACCAACACACAGCGTGTCTGGAGATACCATACCAGGGGCGATTACTGGGTGTTGGATTTGAAAACAGGGCAGCTGCAACGGCTGGGTAAATCACTGGAAACTTCCTCATTGATGTTTGCCAAATTTTCACCCGACGGATCCAGGGTGGGCTATGTAAGTAAACATAATATCTATGTGGAGAATATTGAAGATGAAGAGATCAGCCAGCTCACCTTTGATGGAGGGAACCGGTATGTAAACGGAACATTTGACTGGGTATACGAGGAAGAGTTTGATTGCAGGGATGGCTTCAGGTGGAGCAACAACAGCGAAAGGATCATTTTCTGGCACTCCGATACCAAAGGGACGGGTACCTTTTATATGATAAATAACCTGGACTCTATATACTCCATCCCCATGCCTTTCCCCTATCCCAAGGTGGGAACCACAAATTCGGCTGTGAAAATTGGAGTCGTTTCAGCCTCTGGAGGAGATCCCAAATGGTTTGATATCCCTGGTGATCCTCGAAACCACTACCTGGTAAGGATGGAAGTGGTTCCTGATGCAGAGGAGGTGTTGATACAGCAGCTCAACCGGTTACAAAATACCAACAAGGTTTGGATCGGAGATATCCAATCCATGGAGCTGACCAATATTCTAATCGAAACCGATGAAGCATTTCTGGATGTGCACGACAACCTGGAGTGGCTCGAAGGAAACAGCTATTTTACCTGGATCAGTGAGCGCAGCGGATGGAGGCACCTCTATAAAGTCTCCAAAGATGGCAAAGAGATTCAGCAGGTCACTCAGGGAGAGTTTGATGTGGTGCAGCTGGATTGCATCAATCCCAAAACGGGTTATGTCTACTACATAGCCTCTCCTGACAATTTCACCCAGCGATACCTTTACAGGAGCAAAATTAACGGAAAGGGAGAACCAGAGCGTATCTCTCCGGTTGATCAGGAAGGTCAGCACAGCTATGTGATGTCGGGAGATGCCACATGGGCTCTGCATACTTTTGAGAATGCTTCCACTCCTCCGGTGATCTCCCTGGTGGAAGTAAAGTCCCATCAACCAGTGAGGATAATGGAGGACAACCATGCCATCAAAACTAAACAGGCCGCACTGGGACTCAGCCCCAAATTTTTTTTCAGGGTAGATATTGGTGAAGTGGTGTTGGATGCCTGGATGATCAAACCCGGGAATTTTGATCCCGGCCGTACCTACCCGGTGATCTTTTTCGTGTATGGGGAGCCTGCAGGATCTACCGTACAGGACAGTTGGGGGGGTGGTGACCTGTGGCATCAGTACCTGGCCGGTCAGGGCTATGTAGTAATCAGTGTGGACAACCGGGGTACAGCAGTTCACAGGGGTAGAGCCTGGAGAAAGATCATCTATGAGCAAATTGGTATACTGGCAGCCGAAGATCAAGCCGCCGCAGCCACAAAAATCCTGGAAACCCATAGTTTTCTGGACCCTGAACGTGTGGGAATATGGGGTTGGAGCGGAGGTGGATCTATGACGCTGCATTGCATGTTCCGTTATCCGAAAATTTACACCACAGGTATTGCCATTGCCTTTGTTTCTCATCAGAAGCTGTATGACTCGGCCTACCAGGAGCGCTACATGGGATTACCAAAAGAGAATAAAGAGGGATTTTTTGAGGGTTCACCCATAAATCATGCTTCTAAACTGGAAGGGAACCTGTTGCTGATCCATGGAACGGCCGATGACAATGTGCACTACCAGAGTTTTGAAATGCTGGTGGACGAGTTAATAAAGCAGAATAAACTTTTCGATATGATGGCCTATCCCATGCGTACACATGCCATCCGGGAAAGGGAGAATACCAGCCTTCACCTGCGGCGTACCATGGCCAATTACTGGAAGGAGAATCTTTAAAAGATGACCATGAACTCGCCAAGCATATTCAATGATGTGGTGGGCCCGGTTATGCGGGGACCATCCAGCTCACACAGTGCAGCAGCCCTGAGGATTGGGAGAATGTGCCGCGACCTGATGGGTGGAGATCCCGGAAAAATTCTGGTGCAGTATGATCGATTGGATGCACTGGCCACCACCCACCAAAGCCAGGGTTCTGATATGGGAATGATGGGTGGACTACTGGGGTTTGAGGCCGATGATGAGAGGCTCCTGAATACGAAAGAATATTTGCTGACCGAAGGTGTTGATGTAACTTTTGAAGTAATCGAGTCTGGCAAAAACCTACCCAATCTATATATGGTATCCCTGCAGAACCAGAACCAGCAGATTAGGGTGGAAGCCATCTCCACAGGTGGAGGCATGGTAGAAATTTTAGAAATCGATGGCTGCCCGGTATCTATTATTGGCGACTATTTTGAAACACTGGTATACTCCCCGGATCTGGAAATCCTGCAATCTCTTAAAAGGGAAATCCACAAGGAATCAACTGCTTTGATTTGCAAAGGGGGAAACCCATTTATAGAAATAAAATCAGCTGAACCACCCGATTCTCAGTGGATTTTGGAGCTGGGGAAGAGGGATGCTATAAAAGCCGTTCGATCTATTTCACCCGTGTTGCCCATTCTCTCCGGAAGTTCCAAAAAGGTCCCCTTTGCCAATTACCCTCAAATGATCCAATACAACCAGGCGAGACAGCTGAAGGCCTGGCAACTTGCCCTTGAATATGAATCGGCTCGTGGAAGTATCCCTAAAGAGAGGGCTTTGGAGTTGATGGAGGAGCGATACCAGGTCATGCGAAATGCAGTTGAATCTGGTTTGAAAGGAACAGATTATAAGGATAGGATTTTTGGTCCGCAATCGGTGGCCTATAAACAGAAGCTTGATCGGGGTGACTTATCCAGGGATGAGGCTCTGCATAAAACCACCCTCTATGTCTCTGCCCTTATGGAGGTGAAGAGTTCCATGGGGACCATAGTGGCTGCACCCACTGCCGGATCATGTGGCACCTTTCCGGGTGCTGTGCTTGGAGTTGGCGATTCCATGGGAGCCGAAAAGGAGGAGATCATCCATGCCCTGCTGGCAGGAAGTCTGGTGGGCATCTTTATTGCTGCCGATTCCACCTTCTCGGCTGAGATTGGAGGCTGTCAGGCCGAGTGTGGAGCGGGCAGCGGAATGGCTGCATCGGCCATCGTTACCCTTCTGGGGGGCACATTGGAACAATGTATGGCCGCTGCTTCAATGGCTTTGCAGAACAGCCTGGGTATGATTTGTGATCCCATTGCTGCCCGGGTGGAAGCCCCCTGCCTGGGAAAGAACATTGGTTCGGCAACCAATGCACTGGCCTGTGCGAATATGGCCATGGCTGGCTACGATCACCTGATACCCCTGGATGAAGTCATCGAGACCATGAACAGGGTGGGCAAGAGCATGCCACGTGAGCTTCGCTGCACAGCGCTTGGAGGATTGGCCATAACGCCTTCGGCAAAGAGAATTGAGGAGCGACTTCGTCGCAGTGATTAGTGAACGGTTATTGGTAAAAAAAAGGGTATGAGAAGGATAATTACTGTTTTGGTCTGGTAATTCTGACACCAATTCTTGTCCGTTTGTCAATCATTTGACTTCGTACGTGTAAATTGACTAACCCCACGAATGGGGGTTGCGTTTAAATAAGTGGTTATCATCCTAAAAACCAAAGCCATGAAACGCTTCAACCTTTTAACAGCCGTCATTCTGCTTTCCCTCCTTTGTGCTTGTGAAAGCTATTATCAGCCTGAAGAAGATGTTATTTGTCTGCCATTAAATATGAGTGCGACCGAAATCCAGGGCGCCGAGACAAAAAAGCTCATTGCCGATTTTACTTATATACCCGGCACTGACCTGCTCGACCACATTACATGGAGCAATAACCAGTCACACTTTTTTAATTATGATGAATTCGGCAGGCTTCAAATGGTCATTTATATGAAAGTGGATGCCAGGGTACAGGAGGAGATGTGGTTTGTTTATGATGGTTCACTCGTGGAGCGAATCGACCTGGTAAAAAGGAACCTGGACTATTATATGGAACCTGTTGATTCTGCTTTTCTGGGTTATACTGAATTTGCGTACGAGGGGCACGATGTGGTTAGCGAGTCGAGATATGAATTTACCCAGGAGGGAATGCAGGAGGAGTTTACCTGGAAGGTGGAGTATGCTTACGACCAAAAGGGAAATATTTTGTCCTGCAGGGCATTTGATCCCAGATCAGAATCGTTGGAATCGGTAGATATGACTTATGATACAAGCAAGCACCCATTTTCAGGATTACAATACTATTTCAATGGGGAGTCGTTTGTGAATAACCTGCTTAGCAAGACACTGGTGGAGGAAGGATTTAATTACAATTATGAGGTGGAGCTTAATGAGTACGGATATCCGGAAACTATACTTGAAAAGCTGGGAGCCACCCATACACGTACAATCCGGTACTCTTACTTCATTCCGTAAAGACTAAACATCCAGAACTAAAAGCGTTCTACTCCCTGGCCTCATATTTTTTCATACAGGAAGGGCAAAGACAGTCGGTATAGCGCTCCAAAATCTCGAGCATCTGTGCCCTGTGAATCTGCACCTTTTCACACCAGCAGTCCCGATCCCCTTCACAACGAAAGCCTGAACCGCACTCCGGACACTTTTTATTATCCATGCTGTCGGCTCATTACCACACCCACCGATTGAATGGGGCCACCCATGGGGGGATGCATCTTCCTGATTTTTATAGTGGCCTTCTCAATTCCTTTCATTTCTCTAAAGAGGGCATCCAGGATGCGCTTGGCTATGTTTTCCAGTAGGTTCGATTTGGTTATTCGCATCTCGTGCTTGATGAGCTTATAGGCTTTCTGGTAGTTGACTGCATCTTCCAGCTGATCGGATTGGGCTGGAGCCGAAAGATCGGTTTCCAGCACCAGGTCCACCAGAAACCTGTTTCCAACAATCTGCTCCTCCTGGTAGTGGCCATGGAAAGCATAAAACTCCATTTCTTCAATTACAATCTTTCCCATATTACGCTGCTTTTAGTCAATGTTTAAAACCCATTGCAAATTTATTAATTTTGTGACGCCAAAATGCATAAAAAATGACAGAGAATAAAGAGGATACAGGTGAAAAGAAGAGTCTGAATTTTATTGAAGCCATAGTTGAGGAGGATTTGAGGACAGGAAGAGACGGTGGAAGGATCCACACCAGGTTTCCTCCAGAGCCCAATGGATATCTTCATATTGGACACGCCAAAGCCATCTGCCTCGATTTTGGGATTGCAGAAAAGTATGGAGGGAAATGCAACCTAAGGTTCGACGATACCAATCCCACCAAGGAGGATGTGGAGTATGTAGACTCCATTAAAGAAGATATCAAGTGGCTCGGTTTTGACTGGGAAGAGAGAGAGTATTATGCCTCAGATAATTTCCAAAAGCTCTACAATTTTGCCGTAGATCTGATTAAAAAGGATCTTGCCTATGTGGATGACCAGTCTTCGGAAGAGATGGCTTCCCAGAAGGGTACTCCCACCGAACCCGGAACAAGCAGTCCATACAGAGATCGTTCGGTTGAAGAAAACCTGGATCTTTTTGAGCGAATGAATGCAGGAGAATTTCCTGAAGGATCGAGGGTGC
>Ga0164315_10002756_pt1 | contig 13528 bp, 12 predicted proteins | sample GuaBasSedimGuay6_FD_113737 | JGI IMG/M metagenome (GOLD analysis project Ga0164315, IMG submission 113737) | Subseafloor sediment microbial communities from Guaymas Basin, Gulf of California, Mexico - Guay6, Core 4569-2, 0-3 cm | ecosystem: Environmental > Aquatic > Marine > Hydrothermal vents... | reverse complement strand
GATAAAATTGGATTTTTATTCACAGCGAACAAAAATATTGCTGTTCAAAACATCAGCAAAGTAGCATCCGGCGGCGAAATATCTCGCTTGATGCTCAGTATCAAATCTTTATTGTCAAAATCAATTGATTTACCAACAATAATTTTTGATGAAATTGATACAGGTGTATCAGGAGAAATTGCTGACAAAATGGGCAATATCATGAAAAATATGTCAGAGAATATGCAGGTTTTAAACATAACACACCTTCCACAAGTAGCTGCAAAAGGCGATACTCATTATTTAGTCTTTAAAAGCGAGAATAATCAAACCAGTGCTACCGGAATCAAAAAACTTTCTGACAAAGAAAGATTGCAGGAATTAGCAAAAATGCTTAGTGGAGAAAACATCACAAAAGAAGCAATTGAAAATGCAAAGGTGTTATTGCATAGGTAAGAACAAGAATTCATTTGCTCTTCATCAGATAAAATTGCCGTAATTTGCTAAACAATTTTACTAAATTGTTATTCACAGAAAATTTTGTATATTTATACTTAAATTATTCTTATTTTTATTATAATAATAAATCAATCCATTATGAAAGCAACCATACTTTTTCTTCTTTTCTTTTTTCAATTTAACATCATTACTGCACAAGAAAGTGCTTTTACTAAAATTAAAGAATTGTATTATAAAGCAAATTCAGATAATTATCAAACCCATAATCTGAATATGCACACCAAACAGGCTGCTATTGGTTTGCAAAATACTAATGTAGTATTTTATTATGATTCATGGCAGGCCAAGCCTGAAGAATCACATTATAAGTTGAAATACCATGTGGTTAAAATTGAGGTGAGCTATAATGTTTCAGCCAGTATGGATTATAAAATTGAATACTTATTTGATGAAAATAAAAACTTAATTTTTTATTACAAAAAAGTGGAAGGGATGTGGGAAAATTCATCTCTCAGATATTACCTGGATAAAAATAAGCTTATTAAAGTAGTTTCAATAAGTACTGATGAAGATGGCAAAAGCGAAGATTATTCAGATACAAAGAAATTTAATCAAAGTGATGTGAATTTCGCCAATGAATATATTCAAAAATCAAAAGAATATTTGTCCTTTTTTAACGAAATGATTGAAATTGAAAAGTTAGATAAATAAAGAATGGAGATGCGTTTGTATATTTACGGATGTTAAAAATACAAGTCATATTATACAAATCTAAATTCTAAAGTCATAAATCTAAATTCAATAACTATGATGCCACCTTTATGCTGTATATGCAATAAGGATTTTGGACCCAATGAAGGAGGTTTAATTTATTTTACCGAAGATGAAGATGATAAAATTGCAAATGAGCGATTAAGTCAACCAGGATTTGTAGGGCATCCACCAAATGCTTTTTGGTTTTGCGAAAAACATTATCCAGAAGCAAAGAAACTAAGTAATTTAACTAAAAAAGATGCTTTTAAGATTTTGGGGGAATAAAAAATACTTATTTGAAAAATTTTGAAAAATCAGGTATTTCTTCAATAAATTCAAATGGAATTTTAGCCAGGCTTTCGTATACTTCTGCCTCCTCTATATATTCCGTTTCTTCTGCACCGTACCATTTAACAAGAACATCATTTCCTTGTTCCATAATATTTTTAAAATAGAGAAATATTTTCAATAGATGTTTTGAGGAAGATGTATTATAATAATTTAAACTTAAATGAAGAATGTTTTCAGTGTTTGGTTGAGCCTGATATTCTGAAAGCCATTCATGAATAGGTGTAAAAAACGAAGTCGCATTTTCCAGAAGGGAATTACCTTCAATGATAAATGTGTTTTTATCCTTATCAAAAAGGATTTTAAAAAACTTTGATTCTTTATTGTTAATTATTAGAGGTTTCATTAAACAAAGGTCTTATTCATAGTCTTCTTCCGGATGTTCTACGTACTCAAATGGTACACTTACCATGCTTTCATATTCTTCACCAGCTTCTTTAATATCATAATCATCCTCCATAAAATGCCAGGTAATTTTCACATTTTTCCCTTCTCTATGAATTTGATCAAATTCCTGTAAAACTTCCAGGATAATTTTTGCTGATGACGTATTAAAGTAGATAAAATTCAAATCAATATCTGTTTGATCTAACGGTTCTTTTTTATACTCTTCGATCCATTTCATCACAGGTTCAAAAAATTTGACTGTGTTTTCAGGTAAAGAACGCCCCTCGAAAACAAACTTCTTATTTCCCTTATCCAGCACTATACCTATTGTATTATTTTGTTGCTTAATAGTTAATGCATCCATTTGTTCAAAATAATTACAGTTAATATCTGCTAAAATAAATAAAATTCTTCAAATCATTGACAATAATCTAACATATGTTTTAGATAAGCTTATTTACTTAACATTATGTTTACTAAGCTAAAAAAAATATGTAGGTTTGCAAAAAATCAAAACCTAATATCATCATGCAAACGATTGAAATATATAAACCAAAAAATAATATAAGAATTGTAACGGCAGCATCACTTTTTGATGGTCATGATGCGGCAATTAATGTAATGCGCCGAATAATTCAGGCTACCGGTGTAGAGGTTATTCACCTGGGACACAATCGTTCCGTCCTGGAAATTGTAAATTGTGCCATTCAGGAAGATGTTCAGTCAATTGCCATTACTTCCTATCAGGGTGGGCATATTGAATTTTTCAAATATATGTACGACCTTTTACAGGAAAAAAATGCCGGGCATATTAAAATTTATGGTGGTGGTGGTGGTGTAATCCTGCCTGAAGAAATTATGGAATTACAAGATTATGGAATTACAAGGATATACTCGCCGGATGATGGTCGTGAAATGGGTTTACAGGGTATGATAAATGATTTGGTTAAGGGCTCTGATTTTGCTATTGGCGAAAAATTTAATTATACCATTGATGATATTAAAAACAAAAATGTTAATGCTATCGCCTCTTTAATTTCAAGTGCTGAAAATTTCCCTGAGAACTTGAATGGACAACTTAAAGCAATTAATGAACTGGCAAAAACAAAAAACATACCTGTTGTAGGTATCACCGGGACAGGTGGTTCTGGAAAATCTTCATTGGTTGATGAACTGGTAAGACGATATTTAAATGATTTTGAAGATAAAACGATTGCCATTATTTCCGTTGACCCATCAAAAAGAAAAACTGGTGGGGCTTTGTTAGGAGATCGTATCCGCATGAATGCCATTAACGATAAACGTGTGTATATGCGTTCATTGGCTACAAGACAAGCCAACCTGGCCATGTCAAAATACGTAGCTGATGCGGTTCAAATAACAAAAGCAGCTAGTTTTGATCTGATTATTCTCGAAACTTCAGGAATTGGACAATCAGATACCGAAATTGTGGAGCATAGTGATATTTCCATGTATGTAATGACTCCGGAATATGGTGCAGCAACCCAGTTAGAAAAGATTGACATGCTTGATTTTGCTGATTTAATTGCGATTAACAAATTTGATAAACGTGGTGCATTGGATGCTTTGCGTGATGTGAAAAAACAATTTGCACGCAATCATCAGTTATGGGAAGAAGAAAGTGAAAATCTTCCTGTCTATGGTACGATTGCTTCGCAATTTAACGAAAAGGGAGTTAATGAATTATACAAGGCTTTATTTGAAAAGATTAAAGAAAAACTTAAAATCGATTTTCACTCAGATATTAAAGTCTCAGAAATAAATGAAGAGAAAATTAGTGTGATTCCGCCTGAAAGGGTACGTTATTTATCAGAAATTTCAGAAACTATAAGAAATTATAATTCCTGGACCAATGACCAGGCACAGATAGCGAATAAACTTTATGGCATTCAACAAGCAATTGATTTAGCAACGGATAATAATATACTTAAATCAGAATTAGAGAAACTGTACTCCGAAGTTGAATTAAACCTCGATCCTAAAAACAAAAAAATCCTTGAGGCTTGGGAAGAAAAAAAGGAATCCTATAAAAATGAGTTCTTTATTTTTAAAGTTAGGGATAAAGAGCTGAAAATTAAAACCCATACGGAATCACTATCTCATTTGCAAATACCAAAAGTATCATTACCTAAGTATAATGCATGGGGCGATATTTTAAAATGGAATTTGCGCGAAAATGTACCCGGTGAGTTCCCTTATGCAGCTGGTGTTTTTCCCTTTAAACGTGAAGGCGAAGATCCAACACGTATGTTTGCCGGCGAGGGTGGCCCCGAACGGACTAATAAACGTTTTCATTATGTATCGATGGGCATGCCGGCTGCTCGTTTAAGTACTGCTTTTGACTCGGTGACACTTTATGGCGAAGATCCTGATCGAAGGCCTGATATTTATGGAAAAATTGGTAATTCAGGTGTTTCCATTGCTTGCCTGGACGATGCTAAAAAACTATATTCGGGCTTTGACCTTTCAGCAGCAAATACTTCGGTTTCTATGACCATAAACGGACCTGCCCCAATTATGATGGCTTATTTCCTTAATGCAGCTATTGATCAACAATGTGAGAAATATATAAGTGAACAAGGAATTGAACAAGGAATTGAGGAAAAGATCAACCGTATATATAAAGAAAAAGCTACAAAAAGACCAAAATACCAGGGTAAGTTACCTGAAGGAAATAACGGACTGGGCCTAATCTTACTTGGTGTTACTGGTAATATGGTTTTACCTGTGGATGTTTACGAAAAAATAAAAACAGAAACCTTAAGCAAAGTAAGGGGTACAGTTCAGGCTGATATCCTTAAAGAAGATCAGGCACAAAATACATGCATTTATTCTACTGATTTTTCCCTAAAATTGATGGGAGATGTTCAGCAATATTTTACGGATAATAATGTCCGTAACTTTTATTCGGTATCCATATCAGGTTACCATATTGCAGAAGCTGGTGCAAACCCAATTACCCAATTGGCATTAACACTTGCAAATGGCTTTACTTATGTAGAATATTATGCTTCAAGAGGCATGGATATAAGCCAGTTTGCCCCTAATTTATCTTTCTTTTTCTCAAATGGTATTGATGCTGAATATTCCGTACTGGGCAGGGTGGCACGCTTAATCTGGTCAAAAGCTATGAAACTCAAATATAAAGCAAATGAACGTTCACAAAAACTAAAATACCATATTCAAACATCAGGTCGTTCATTACATGCTCAGGAAATTGATTTTAATGATATAAGAACAACTTTGCAAGCTCTTTATGCCGTGTATGACAACTGTAATTCATTGCACACCAATGCATATGACGAAGCAATAACAACACCAACTGAGGAATCAGTACGTAGAGCAATGGCTATTCAATTGATTATCAATCATGAACTTGGTTTGGCTAAAAATCAGAATCCTCTGCAAGGATCTTTTATTATTGAAGAATTAACGGATTTAGTTGAAGAAGCTATAATGGCCGAATTTGATAGGATTACAGAGCGTGGTGGAGTTTTGGGCGCAATGGAAACCATGTACCAGCGTAGTAAAATCCAGGAAGAATCGTTATATTATGAGCGATTAAAGCATTCAGGCAAATTACCAATAATGGGAGTAAACACCTTCCTTTCATCAAAAGGGTCACCAACAGTAACACCAGGCGAGGTAATTCGTGCTACGGAAACAGAGAAAGAGTATCAGATTTCTATGTTGGAACAACTACAAAAAACCTGGGAAGAAAAATCACCAGAAAAATTAAAGGATTTACGAAACAAAGCAGCCTTAAATCAAAACATTTTTGAGGAATTAATGGAAACCTCTAAATATTGTTCTATTGGGCAAATAACAAATGCTTTATTTAATGTAGGTGGACAGTATAGAAGGAATATGTAAGAGATTTGGCGAATTTTAATTGAATATTAATTATTAATTTTCAAAATTCTCTTATATTTGTATTAGATGAAGTTTACTCAATACTTTTTGCATACGCGAGAACGTTCTGATAGAAAAGACATTAAGCTTGAATGGATTGAGCAAGTTTTTTATCATCCTGAAAAGGAAAGAATTCAGGAAGATGGAAGAATTCGACGTTGGGCTAAAATTGACGCAAAAGAGAAATATTTACGCATTGTGATTTTGGAAGATAAAGAAACAATTCATAATGCTTTTTTCGATCGTAGTTTCAAACTTTAATAAATCAAATCATGCAAATAAAATATTTTAAAGATACAGATACATTATTAATTATTTTTAGCAATAATAATATTGTGGAGACCAAAGATCTAAACGAAAACGTATTGCTTGAGACAGATGAAGAAGGAAATATTGTAAGCATGACTATAGAACATGCTGAACAACAAACCGATGTTTCAAACTTCACTTTTAATCAAATTCTTAAAGAGTCTGTCAATAAAGACACTGCATATGTATAAGTGTTAAGTAATAACCACATTTACACGGAATTAACACTTTAAAGCATCTGCAAAAGTAACAAAGCTATAATATCTGGAATTTACGTTCTAAAAGGAGCCTCAATATTATTTAAATAGTTTTCAATAACTTATGGAAACCTCTAAATATTGTTCCCTGGACAAATTACCAACACCCTCTTAATGTGGGAATACCGTATAAAAGAAATATGTAGGTTTGAGTGAAATATTTAACGAATTGATCTAATCTGTTAACTATCACCTTTTTTTTCTACTTTTGCAGCAAAATAATTGAAACAGAATTAAATGGAAAATCCGGAAGAAAAGAAGCCAAGGCGAAGAACAGAAAGAAAAACTACGGCCAAAGACAACAAAAAGGAAAAATATACAACAAAGGGGAAATTCAAAAAATCTCCTGACAAAGAGAAATACAAAAAGAAAATTGAAAAAATTGAGAAACCGGAACCCATCCGTTTAAATAAGTTTATTGCAGCATCAGGCATTTGCTCACGTCGTGACGCTGATGAGTTAATAAAAAAAGGAAAGGTTAAACTTGAGGGTAAAGTGGTTACAGAAATGGGGCTAAAAGTGGATTTGTCAGCTAATGTTCTGGTAAATAACAAAATAATTACCCCTGAAAAAAAAGTATATATTTTAATAAATAAGCCCAAAGATTATATTTCAACTGTTGATGATCCACATGCGGAGAGAACGGTTATTGATTTAATTCGGAATGCAACTAAAGAAAGGGTTTATCCGGTTGGCAGGCTTGACAGGAATACAACTGGTGTATTGTTGCTGACTAATGATGGAGATTTAACCAAAAAACTAACTCATCCAAGTTTTAACAAAAAGAAAATTTATCATATTTCCCTAAACAAAGCGGTTGTTCGTGCTGATCTTGACCGTATTGCAGAAGGAATTGAATTAGATGATGGTTTCATAAAAGCAGATGCAATAAACTTTGTTGATGGTAATAAAAAAGAAATAGGGATTGAAATGCATTCAGGTCGTAACCGTATTGTACGCAGGATATTTGAGTATTTGGGCTATCGTGTAGTTAAATTAGACAGGGTTTATTTTGCCGGACTCACAAAAAAGAGCGTACCTCGAGGCAAATGGCGTTTTCTTGAAGAAAAAGAAATCAGCATGTTAAAAATGGGCGCCTTTGAATAAAATGGTAATTGGTAATTAAAAATAGTAACAATTTAAAACTTTACTGATCAACTAATTACCAATTACTAATCAACTAATTACTATCTTATTGACCAAACAATCCACCTAAGTTAGGCATCATACCCTGGGCAACTTTACTCATTTCAACTTCCTGAACCTGTTTCGCTTCGTCTAAAACTTTATTTACAGCCACAATAATTAGGTCTTCAAGTTCTTCTTTATCGTTTTTTGCCAACAACCCATCAGAAATACTAATATTTGTAACTTTCAGATTTGCACTGGCTGATGCTTTAATTGCACCATTTTCAATCTCTACATCAACAAATACACCATCAAGGCGTTTTTTTGTTTCTTCCATCTGTTGCTGGGCTTCCTGCATTTTGCCCATAAAATCTCCCATCATAGCTTATTTCTTTTACTTTTTGTTCTTATGATTTTCTTATATTACGTTTTCTTTATTTTGATATTTTAGATATGCAGTCCATGGGCTATTTGAATTCTTTTAGCTGGACAACCATTCATAACAGTTTATAAGCTTTTAAAATCCTTTGCAAGAAATGCATCAGGTGCTTTTCCTTTTTTATATTTATGATAATTAAAATAATAAAGTTTGCCATCTGAAGCACCCATAATTACTTTATAAATTCGCATTTTCTGTGAATTTGAATCAGGGCCTACTTTATGTAAAAATACAACATTTGGGTCTTTATCAGCAATCGCTTTTTTTATTATTTCAGGTTCTACAATTTTTACATTTCCAGAATAATATGCCTTAATCTTTGAAATGGTATTTACATCAGAAGCCAACTCATCTTTAAGTACATACAAGGTTTTATTACCAAGTTCTTCGGCATTTTTACTATAATACTTTAATATATTTTTTGAACTCAAATTAGGGTTTTCCTGAGTAACTTTTACATGGTTTTGCATAAACATTACTATGGCACCCAATTTATAAATATATTTATCGTAATCAACATTATAATAAGATAATGGAAACGAACAAAGATCAGGCATCGCTGACATAGATCCGCCTTTCTTACTTCCAAGGAGCAGGCTAAGAAATGTATAAGCCGTTTTTGATTTGTCCTTGGTGAATTTAACTTTAGTCCTTACCATAAACGAATTACGGTAGCTGTATTTCATTTTGCTATATTTTGTTTCATCAATAAACTCAACTTCTGTTAATGTCCAATTTTGCTCAATAGCTTTTTTAATGCCTTTATTATAACTTCCAAAAATATTAGAATCGAAAACAACGTATGTTTTAGTCTTATAAAACTTATTGATTTCGTCCTGGGTTGCAACTGCATCCTGCGCATTAGTGTACAGCACATTAAACACTAAAAAGGCTGATAAAATAATTTTGTATTTCATAGTTTTAATTTTTAAGAATATTATTCAGTCTAGTATTCTTCATGGATATAAAATGGATGTTTCTTATCATATTTACGTAAAAAAAGGAACTTCAATTTCTTTCTTTGCTTTTTTTTCAATTTAATAAATTCTTCATATAATTGAGGATCACGCATCAAAATTATTTCTATATTTTGATATGTATAATCCAAAACTTCACCCGTTTCCATATCCAGGAGGTACTGCCTAAGTTCTGTTTTTGTTGTTTGATTACCTGTTGGATAATAGGGATCATAAGGATTATAATAATAATTGTTCATATAACGATTATTATTTTGAATATAAGTTTTATCTGCAATAAAATGACTGATCGTTCCAAAAACCGGAATTCTGTTAAATTCACCATTCCAATAAATAAACAACACCCCTTTTTGGCTAAAACCCCAAATATTTTCAGATTTAATCTCTTTTCTTAGACCCATACCATCTAAAACAACAAAATGGTCTTTTGATAATAATTTTTCAAAAAAAGTATAATCATTATCGTCCAAATCACTTATAATCCTGGCTTTAATAATGGGACTATTTTTTCTTACGTCATCAATATCAATGAATATACCATCTTTAAATTTAAATTCAGGCGTATATTTTATTTTTTTTACCTTAACGGCATCTTGTTGCCCTAATACAAGAAAAGGTACTAAAAAAATAAAACTTAATATATATCGCATTTTCATATTTTTATATGTTTTCCCAATTTTGAATTATCAATTTCATCAACTACATTACTAATCCTTATGGTATAATCAATAATACTTCGACAAGCTCAGTATAAAATATATCTTCTAAATCAATTTTTTGCATTTCCCTTTTTTTTTTACTTTTTTACTGATTATTGTGTGTTGCTTATTGAGTATTTTTGTTCTAAAATGGTAATATGTTACTTGAAGTATATCGTTATAAAAAACAAATAGTAATTAACACTCAATATACAATATTCTATTATTTTAATCAGCTATAAAGTTAAAAATTATTTTAATATGATGGTTTCAAAATTATTGATTTCTATAAGGTAAAACTGAATATTATATAAACGATTATTTTCAGAAAATAGTAAGTAGCCAGTCTATTATTTTTTTACAACTGCACCTTCATTAATAATTAAGGGTTCATAATATTCCGAAGGTGATTTAATAAATTCACCTAAATTCAACTGCTCCCATATTTCATCAATCCTATTAATTGTATTTTTATCCGATACAATAATATTGGGCCAATCACGCTCAAAGTTGTCATTCGCAAGGGTTTTACGTGTGCCATCAATGGCCACAAACCGGTTATGTCCGCTTTCAATAAAATAGCAATCGCGCTTGGGGTCAATATTATTGGTCACTAACCAAACGCATGAAGGTAAGTCATGAACATTTACTTTATCATCAAAGAAAACAATCATTTTAATGGAACTAAACCCTCCAAAATTAGAAAGATCTTTAGCCATTTTTTTCACGTGTAAGGATTTTGATTTTTCAAAGGATAAAAATAAAATGGCATGATCATCGGCCCCCACAAACCCAGCATCTCTAATTTCTGTAAATTTTTCTTTTAGTTTTGTCAATAATGCTTGCTGGCTCTCATTTTTTTCAGGGGTTATTGATTTTGTAGCAAGTTCTTCCGGATATTTTCTTGTGGCATCAATACAAAGTTTACTTCCGAAAGCATATTTTGAGGCAGAATGGTCCAAAACATCTAATGGCCCCATACTAAAATGAAGGTCATGCACAGGGTCGGTATATTTAACAAAAGCTTTATAAACCTCCTGGTAATTATGCACATTAACCTCATCATCAACCACCATCAAAATTTTATTGAACATCATTTGTCCGGCACCCCACAAAGCATTCATTACTTTTGTAGCTTGCCCTGCAAAAGTTTTTTTAATACTCACTATAGTCAGATTATGGGCTACACCATAAACCGGTAAATTCATATCTGTTAATTCAGGCACCAGTGTCATACGCATAGGTGCAATAAAAATACGCTCAGTTGCTTTCCCAATATATGCATCTTCCTGTGGAGGAATACCGACAATAGTTGTTGGGTAAACCGCATCTTTTCTATGTGTGATACAAGTAATATGAAATTTTGGGTAATAATCTGCCAGAGAATAATAACCCGTATGGTCACCAAAAGGTCCTTCCAAAATAAAATCTTCTTCAGGATCAACATAGCCTTCAATAATAATATCAGCATCAGAAGGTACTTCAATATCCTGAGTAATACACTTAACCAGTTTTACTTTCTGTTTACGTAAAAATCCTGCCAGCATAAATTCATCCATGTGATCAGGAATGGGTGCGGTGGCAGAATAAGTATAGGCAGGGTCGCCACCAATGGCAACAGCAATTGGCATTTTTTTACCCAGTTTTTTATATTCTTCAATATGCCTTGCACCTACTTTATGTTTATGCCAGTGCATACCTGTTAAATCTTTATCAAAAACCTGAAGACGATACATTCCCACATTTCGGATATTTGTAATAGGATCCTTTGTAATTACCATGGGCAAAGTAATAAACTTACCACCATCAGCTGGCCAGCATTTTAATATTGGAAATTTTGTCAAATCGGGGTTTTCCTGAACAATCTCCTGTGATTTCCCCCTACCCGAAACTACTTTTGGCATATAAGAAGCCACTTTCCCTAATTCAGGAAGCAACTTTAGTTTTTCAATTATATTTTTTTTCGGGCTACTTAGATTTTTAAATAACGCCTCTATTTCATTCGCAATATCATCCAAATTCCCAACCCCAAATGCAAGTTCCATTCTTCTATCTGAGCCAAAAGCATTAATAAGTAAAGGGAAATCTGTTCCTGTATTTTCAAAAAGTAAGGCTTTGCCCCCACCCGGCATTTTCGAAACTCGATCAGTTATTTCGGTAATTTCCAAATCAGGATTTACATATTCTTTAATTCTTATTAATTCATCAGCTTTTTCAAGAACTTGTATAAAATCTGTTAAACTTTTATATGCCATAATAAATTGTATCTGAGAAATTTAGTAAAATACTCGAAGTTTAATTATGTTCTTATTCGAAAAGGCATAAAATACCTCAAAAGTGTAATTATGCGAAAATAAATAAAATAAAGCTTAGATAGCCTTTCTTAATTGTTAATTCCGCCAAGATTTAACAATAAATGTTGTTTAGTTTATACGTTTTGAAGTCCTGTTGGACGTTCAAAAGTCGTAAAGTGGACTTCAAAACGTCCCAAAGGACTTTTGAACATTATTTAATCCAATAAAAACCTTAATTAAACGACATTGATTTAACAATTATTAAAAAAATATGCTTTTTAACATTATAATTTTTAATTTTGAGATATAACAAATCAGAGATTAAGATATAAAGAACCTATTAAAATAAACCTAATATATTTATAGTCATGTCAGATATAGAAATGATTAACTCTTTCATTAATAAAAAGCAACATCAAGCAGATTCGATAAATGTTTTGAATTCTGTTCAAAGCATAATTGAATCTCAACAAATAAATACAATTAAAAAAGAAGATTGGTTTAGCTTCTTAAATTTATCCGGTCACCCTGACTTTTTATTGAAATTGCCTGATTTTGATACAAGAAACTTATGGGCTGAGTGTGTCTTTAAAATTATTCAGCACACGGAATTTTCATTAAAAGATTTGTTTGACCAAAGAGTTAAGGAGCTGGGTGATCATGTCCTTTTTCAGGATATGTCATCAAACCCACCGGCATTTTGGTCGTACACTCAAATAAACAGGATGGTTCGTGAACTGGCTTCTGTTTTTCATAGTACGATCCCTGATAATCCAAGAGTAGCCATATACTCCGATAACAGTGTTATTTCTGCCTCATGTGATTTGGCATGTCTGTTTTACGATATATTTGATACTCCTGTAAGTACTCATTTTAAAACTAATTCCATAGTGCCCATTTTTGATTCCGTTGGAATCAACATTGCCGTATGTGATACCCCTGAGCGATTGGAAATATTAAAAGAGGTGCAAAAAAGTGTTAAGCAAAAGTTTAAAATATATGTATTAGATTCGGAAATAAATATTGACAGTGACATTAAATTTATTGGTAATCTTACTACCTTATTAGACCCCAGGGAGGTTGAAAAAATTCTTTCAAAAAGAAAAAGAAAGCCAATTAATGAAGTGGCAACGACCATGTTTACATCAGGCAGCACAGGTGTACCAAAAGGTGTTTCTTTTTCAATATATAATCTTATTTCAAAACGTTTTGCAAGACATGCTGCATTACCAAAAGTTGGAAAAAAAGAAGTTTTACTTTGTTTCCTTCCTCTATTTCATACATTTGGCCGTTACCTCGAAATGCTGGGAACCATTTATTGGCGTGGAACCTATACTTTTACTGGAAACGCATCAACAGACACTCTTTTATCACTTTTCCCAATTGTAAACCCCACCGCATTTATCAGTGTCCCCATTCGGTGGCAACAACTTCATGACCGTATTCATGACAAACTTGTAAAACAGCCCGATGACACAAATAAAGAAATAATCATTAAGGAAACACTTGGCAGTAGATTATATTGGGGCTTATCGGCAGCAGGTTATCTTGACTCAAAAACTTTTAG
>Ga0164315_10002755_pt1 | contig 13530 bp, 9 predicted proteins | sample GuaBasSedimGuay6_FD_113737 | JGI IMG/M metagenome (GOLD analysis project Ga0164315, IMG submission 113737) | Subseafloor sediment microbial communities from Guaymas Basin, Gulf of California, Mexico - Guay6, Core 4569-2, 0-3 cm | ecosystem: Environmental > Aquatic > Marine > Hydrothermal vents >... | reverse complement strand
TCGGGCGCCACCGCGAGGTCCCCGTTCCCCGTATTGGTCAGCTGCACGGTCAGGTCGACCGAGGCCCCCAGGTCCATGTTGCCGTAATCGAGGGCGGCGAGATCGGTCTCGAAATCCCCCGTGGGCTGGCTACCCAGGCCCGAAAGGGGAACCACCAGGCCGTTCTCGACGAACGACAGCAAGGCGTCGACGGGGCCGGCCTCCGTCGGGTGGAACCGGACCTCGACGACGGCGGTGGAGCCCGGCGAGATCCCCAAGTCTCCACTCTTCTGGAGCTGCATGATGGAGAATGCCCCAGTGGGGTCGTCGAGGCGCCAGGTTAAATCCACGGGCGACCATGTGTTGTTGGTCAGGCGCAGAAACTGGTAGTCCTGGCCGGACACGGGCACGGCCCCGAAATCCACCCGCGTAGGCTCGGCCATGATCTGGCCGGCACCGGTGGTGCACCGGGCCCTCAGCGGTACGGGATCCAGATGCTCTCCGAGATCCAGCGATCCGGAGAATTCGCCCAAAAGGTGCGACCTGAAGGACACGTTCAGACCGCGTTGTCTTCCCGCGGGAATCACCTGCTGCTCCGGCCAGAAGGTGAAGAGCGGGTTGTCCACTTCCGGCGCGATCTCCAGGGGTAGATCGCCGTGGTTGATGATGGTGAGAGCGGACCCCACCCAATCGTAGATCAGGGACTGGCCGAGATCGAGGGAATCGGGATGGACGGTCGCGGCATAGACGGGCGGACGTCCCCGGCCGGACAACGCCACGGCCCCGCACGAAGCGCCCAGGCGTACGTCACCCAGGTAATCCGTTTCGGCGACCGGGGCGAAGGTCAATTCGATGTCCGCGCTTTCGCCGACGCCGATCTCCAGGCCGGCGACCCCTTCAGCTACACCGAATCCGGCCATGCCTCCGAAATCGGGGGCGACCCTGAGGTAGCCGGAACCGGTGTTGGTCACGGTGACCACCTGCGAGGCCGTGACGCCGACGGCGACGGTCCCGAAGTCGACGACGTCCCGGTCCTGGTCGCACGCGGGCACCCAGTTGTAGGTGGCCACACGCTCCCGCCCGGTGGTCGTGGTCATGACCGTGATGGCCTCCCGGTCGTCCCAGCAGATGTAGGACATCTCGTCGGGCACCGAGGGGTGGTGGAAGTGCTCCCGCAGCCGGACTTCCCAGGCCTGGTCATCCGCCACGAGGATGTCGCAGGTCGCGAGCAACACGTCCGACCCCATGGGCAGGGGTTCGAGCATGCCGACGATGAACTCGGGCGGCACCTCGTAGTTGTAGTGGTTTCCGCTGAGATGCCAGGCGACCTGGTGGTCGCCATCGATCTCCACCCGGCACTCCCACGCGCTCAGACCGCCTTCGGTGCGGGAGGGCTCGTGGAGCACCAGGTAGCCGGTCGCCAGGTGGGGCACCTCCAGGTCGACGACGTCGGTGATAGTGTAGGCCGGGTCGAAGTACAGCCCGATGCGGTCGGCGGACTGGGCCGACACGACCCCGGCGCCGGCCAGGAACAGGAGCAGATTGAGGAAAAGCATGCCGATCGTGGATACACGGGTACGTTGGTCGCCGATATTCATGATGATCTCCCTTGCCACGGCGTCCGGTGGAGGTGGGATATACCGATCGCCTGCCCGGTGGGGTGAGATGTATGGCCTGAACTTAGAGAATACCGGTTGTGAAAGGCAAGTATCGACGGTCTGTCCGAGCGCACAAATCCCGTTCTTCGGCTATCCGGACCCGATCCGGAAAGTGATCTACACGACCAATGCCATTGAATCGCTCCCCGGTTGAAAGCTGTTCCGGAGACTGGGCGAATTCAGACAACCTACTCGGAAACCCGAAAGCGCGCGGTTATCACCTTCGTGACCAGATCCTCACCATCACTTCCCACCGGTTCAAGCCGTAACTCGTAATTGATTCCGGGCCGCAGAAGATGAGCCGCTACGCGAAATACCGGGTATGCCATGTCAGATTCGATTATTTCGAACTGACGGTTGTCGGAAGTGAAAGAAATGGCGGTAGGGTTTTTAGGGTCCTCGATATCCAACAGAATCGCCCTGTAGCGGATCGGCAGCGTGGGGTTGACTACGTGCATGATTCGGAGATCGACCGTGGCACCGGCCAAATCTCCGTCGACCGCAAACTCTTCAATAGCCACTTCGTCGTCGCCGGAACGCACGACTTGATGAGGACTCAATTCCCAAACCCAGGGCGTTACCGCGTCCGGACCTTCCTGCGTACCGTACGAGATGAACCAGATAGCTGTTAAAACAGCCACTGCATATCCAAAGCCCGGAGTCCAGATCATGGCCCGCAGCTTGTCGATCAGATCGGTGAGTATTCCACCGGGCGAGGGTTCAGCCTGAGCCCGAGTCTGCACCTGCGGCGCCGTCGGAGCATGAAGGCCAAGCCGAGCCTTCAGCCGGCCATGGGGCACTTCGACATTCGCCAGTTCTTGTGCGAGATCCGGGCTCGCCAGGTCCTCGGCGGCCTGCAGGGCGCTGTCGATCTCCACCTGGAATGCTGCCGATTCCAACATCGCCTGCCGGATCTCTCGCCTCTGCCGCAAGCTGGCTGATCCGTCCAGATAGGCCGTGACCGTACTTGCCGAGGGACGCTCAAATGTGGTCTCCGGATCGGTATCACGTCCTGGAGCCAGATGTCCGTGTAGTCTGGAATCCAGCACACCATCCCGGTCTGGCTTATTATCCTGGGAATCCATGCTAGAAAGGACCTTTCATGATAGATACTCCGCCGCCAAACCCGTGCGCTCCAGCTCATCTCTCAACTTCACTCGGCATTCCCTATAACGATTGCCGATGGCCATATTCTTATGCGGAGGCAAACGAAGCATGCGCGCGATTTCCCGGTTGCTGTAACCCCGTTCCAATCGCCAAATTAGAAGACAGTGACAATTAGTGCCGCGAAACGAATCGAGAGCATTCTGGAGGCCCTTGCGTAACAGCGGATCAGTCGATGGGGCGTTCTGCGTGCCGACTACGCCCCGCTCTTCCTCAATGGCGTCCTTCGAGGGGAATCGTTTGCCCTCCCAGAGGATACGACGAATGATGTCCCGTGACTTGAGTTCGGCAACCGTTCGAAACCAGGCGATAAAAGGTTGCCCGCGGTCCGCGTAGCGGCGTAGACGACAACAGTCGTCTTCCAGGAAATGCTCGATGATCTGTGCGAAGAACTCCTCGGCCTCGATCCATGGATACCAAGTCAACGGACGCGGCGGAGACACGCTCATATACCGATAGGCCAAGTCGATAAACTCGTGGCGGGCCTGGTCGGGTTCCGTATCCAGCTTGCGCAGGAATGCCGGCGAGGTAGCTGTCAGCTCGGATAGTGTTTCGTGGGCGTTACCACGCATAAGGTAAACCTCGGAACCTCGGATCAGGAGGTTCGCAGTGATCCATGTAGTCGATTCGCCGAATTCTATGTGGCGGGCCGCCGGCAGCGCAAGTGGACTTACTGCATAGGCGTATATGAACTTCGACTTTCTTCCACAAACGACACTGCCCGAGCCGTTCCCGGGATATACCGGAACGAAATCATGGACCGGCGACAGGCCGGTGTGACGCTCGAAAGGCAGAAAACGATGTTCAACGCTACTCCGGCACTCGAAGAATGCCCTACTCAGCACCGGTACATTGAAGGGGATCATTGTGAGTTGCGTCCAGCTATGCCGGTCATGGAGACCCTGCAGCAGAATATCGGAGGGCTGCACAGCGCTACCGATGCCCTGGTCGGGCTACAGCATCTCTTTGGCTCAACGGCGACGCTGATAGATCGCCTGGTTCAGGGGCGGATAAGCCCTGTCAACGTCTTCCTGTTGGGTAAGCCCTACTCCACCAACCCCCGGGTCATGCACTCACTCCAGCAGGATTCCGGATACTGGGTGCATCCCCACAGCACTCGTCAGACTACCAGGCAGGAAAACGACGAGGTCATGGACAGTCGGATCGAACAGACCTTGCAGCGCGTTCAAGGATGTCTCGCCGGGTCCGGAGGCAGGTCATTGCAAAGGATCCTGCTGATCGATGACGGTGGCAGGGCGAATCGCATGCTGCATCGACCGGGCTTTGCCGATATTCGGCATCGATTCACATGTGTGGAGCAAACCAGGTGTGGTACACGAAACATCAGCGACCTTGATCTGCAGGTGCCGGTGATCAACGTGGCCGAGTCGTGGGCGAAACTGCATCACGAATCACCGCTGATTGCAGAATCGGTTAACCGGGAGTTGACGAAGCAGCTCAGGATCATGGCAGAGCACGGCATTTCGGCCGGGAACAGGGCCTTGGTTATCGGTTACGGCGCCATCGGAAGTGCAGTGGCCGGCGAATTGCGGAGTTGCGGCTATGAGGTAGCGGTTTTCGAAACGGACCAGGCCAAACTCCAGTTGGCCCGCAGAGAAGGGTTCACCGTACGACGGGACCTGCAGTCCGCTCTCCGCTCAGGCGGATATATCATCGGTTGCACTGGCACCGCCATTATGACTCGCGCCGACCACAAATGTATTCGTGCTGGCTCTATCCTGATCAGTGCTTCCTCGGCTGACGCTGAATTCCAGGGCTGGGAACTGCGCAAAGCCGGCACTTGCCTCGGACGCCCGGAGAGCTGGCTAAGCGACGATACGTCAGAGCAGGCTCGGCACCCGTGTTTCAGTCTTTATCACGTCGATGCCGGACAAGGTGGATTTCATCTCGTCAATGGCGGCTTTCCCGTGAACTTCAACGGTGGTGTTGATCCTATTCCTCCCGCGAAGATCCAACTGACACGCAGCCTGTTGTATCTCGGTGCGGTCCAGGCCAGCCATACGACGGAATCCGGTTTGCATAACCTCGACGAACGAGGCCAGCGGATGATTATCTCACAAATGCCGTCAGCGGCGTGCGACCAGGCTGCGTAGGGAGAAAGCCATGTTGAAGAACACGCTGGAGAGAGTCTTGGGCATTGGGGAAATCGATAGGGCATATGACGACGCGCTGAAGGGTATCGGGAACGAAACGGTATTCCAGGCCCAAGCCAGGTTTCTTGACATTGGAACACGGGCAAGCCACGAGAGCCTGGGATGCATACCCAGGCGTGGACCATTGATAATTGTCGCCAATCATCCTGTGGGTTTCCCCGAGGGGCTGGTCCTGCCGGCTTTGCTGGATAGCTATCGTGACGATCTCAAGGTTCTATCCCACGACTATTTCGCGCGATGGCCGGCAATGGCCGAGCGCATGATCTTTGTGAATCCGCAGGCTCGAGGCGAGGGCCGACGAAACAACCGCAGGGCCATCGTCGCCGCGACGCGTTGGCTGCGACAAGGCAATTCGTTGCTCGTGTTTCCGGCCGGTGAGGTTGCTAGATTCCAGTGGGGCAAGGGCCGGATCGCCGAAGTCTCCTGGAAGAACGGGTTGACGCATCTGGTGAAAGCGAGCGGCGCTTCAGTGTTGCCGATCCATGTCAGCGGACGTGCCGGCTGGGCGTACCAGTTACTGTCATTGCTTCACAAGCGTTTGGGTGTGCTGGCGCTCGGCCGGGAGCTGTTGGCTTGGCGGGGGCATGCGGTCACACTAAGGATCGGCAAGCCGCTGCTCAACGATGAATTAACCTGCGGCCGGACACAGGGCGAACTCCTGGCGACCGTCTGGAGGGTGATTGAAGAGCTTGGATCAGACTGCTCTGGACAGCCGATGAGCTGCAGGACAAGTTGCCGATTCGGACTGGGCGATTGTCTTTGATCCGCCCGCCTACAACCGGTATCCAGGTTCCGGTTCGAGAGTTCTACCCACCCGGCAGAAAATCAGGAAGATCCTCCAAAATCCCTTTCCCGATTCGTTAACAGGTCACGACAGGAATTTCGCCTGTCACGACCAAGGCTCGAGATACGAGGGGGTTCATTATGAGAACAGTAGAATCGACCGGCCACATGGTTCTGTTGTGGTTGATGCTCGCCGCGACATCGGTTGCCGCCATGGAACTTGCAGTGACACCGGTGGAATTGGCCCAAAAGGCCGACTGGGTCTTCGTAGGCACCGTCCAGAATGCCGAGGGACGATTCGCCGGCTCCAGCAACCTGATCGTCACCGACTACACTTTTTCCGACTTGGAGACCGTCACCGGTACTCGACCTGCACAGTCCACGGATGGAGTAACCTACACCATGACCGTTGGCGGCGGCCATGTCGGGGAAAGAGCTGTACAAATCTCCGGCGCTCCGCATTTCGAAGTCGGCCAGCGCCTGCTGCTGTTCGTGTACGGGAATGACAAGAAGTACCTGGTACCGCTCGTAGGTGGTTCACAGGGCGTCTTCCGCATTATCTCCGACGACGCCACAGACACCGAATACGTCACTGATTGGATGGGGCACGCGGTAGAAAGCGTATCGCACGATTACTTCGGTGTATCCCTTAATCGCGCCGAATCCATCAGGAATGGAGCCATGTCGTGGGAAATCGACTCCGGATCGCTGAGGACCGTTCTGACCAATGTGCCACCAGATCCCGGCGATGAAGTTCAAGAGGCGGCACCGGAGTTCGGTGTAGACCAACTGGATGGAGGATCTCCGCTGACTCTCGACGGCTTCCTGGACCTGTTCCGCACCAAGGTCATGAACCACGCACCGGTACCAGGCCGTATCCGTCGCAGTGGCACCGGATCCCTCCTGGAAGTCGAGGATGGGCGCGAGATGCGTCGTCCCCTGCCCTCTTCAAACCTGACTATGATCGGATCCGTGGACTGGGGAGCCAGTGGCGAGAAAGGAGGAGTGCTGGGTGCCTGTGGATACCACGAACTGCCGATCCTGATGGAATACCCGCCGGTGGGCTTGCGGGGACTGGCTCCCTACGCGTCTTCTCTTTTCACATGGAATCGCTATATGGACATCTACACACCGCAGCGTAATAACAACTCCGACGGACCCAATCGCGACAACGAGATCGTAGGTTACGTCAGCAACAGTGAATTGCGCTCCATATGGGGCTTTTCCTGGGGCGACGGGATCGCCATGTGCGTGACCTGGCGGACAACAACCGAATGCGGGAAGATTCTCGAGAGCGACATTCTCTTCAACAGCCACGAGGATTGGTCCTGGAATTTCGAGCGGACTCTAGATGGCGATTTCATCAATCTACGCCCCGTGATCATGCACGAGCTCGGACATTCCTGGGGCGAAATGGTAGGCAAATACCGCGAAACGTATGACTACGACCATCCCTCAGTCATGCACGCATATTACGGTAATGTCGTTGAGGACGGCGTAGGAATCCATATGGCTGACGCCTATCTCCTGCGGGCAATCTATGACAACCAGACTCCGGTTCGTACGATTACAGACATAGGTGTGGAGTCCTACCACGCTCGCGGCGGTCTTATCAATAGTACTACCAACCGCACGACCTATACCGCGGGCGAGTCCATCACGATACGCAATGTGACGGTAGAGAACCTCAGCAACCACACCCTCAAGAACCCGCAGATCCGTTTCTATCTATCGAAAGACAGGGATATAACCGCCGACGATATCCAGCTGGGTCAGTACTCGCGTTGGGACTACCTGGAGCAGGACCAGTACTCCGTACATACCTACTCCAAGCGGATCCCTGCCGGTACACCTCCAGGTACCTACTACGTAGGGGCAATCGTGACGCCTTCCGGGTCGACTCCTGAATCGTCGAGTAGTGGATTCACGGGCAATAATGCTACCTCGCTGCATCGTGCGGTCAGCGTGACCTGTCCCGAGCCGGCCGCGCCGGCGAATGTGACGGCATCAACTGATCAAGTCATGAGGATCCAGATCGGCTGGAGCAGCGTCAGCGGTGCCACCGGATACAAGGTACTCAGGAACGGCGTGCAGATTGCGACGACCACAACCACCGGATACGTGGATCGTCAGTGCGATGCAAACCACACCTACGGCTATACAGTGGTTGCCAACAATGCCTGCGGCTCCAGTGGAGAATCCACCACCGCGGCTGGACGCTGCCGTCCCGAACAGATCACGGTTTGGCCGGGAGACATGGACAACAGCGGTCTGGTCGATATCGGGGATGTCTATGGACTGGCGCAGCACTGGGGAACCACCGGAGCGGCGCGACAACAACGTGGTCTGAAGTGGTCAGGCTACATGATCGAGCCCTGGGTCGAATCAGCGGCTACTTTCGCGGACGCGGATGGCAACGGTACGGTCAACATGACGGACTTCCTGGCTATTTGCCTTCACTGGGGGCGCACGCATAGCGGTGCTTCACTTTCGGCCAACAACCATCAGCCAACGATGGATTCCGGCATGAGGACGCGGCTGTTGGCTCTCTACGAACATGTGCGTACGGCCACCGGCGAGCCGCAGGCTGAGATACGTCGTGCTTTGGAGAAAAAGCTCGACCTGGTTCCAAACTATGCGTTCGAAGTGAACCAGAACGTCCCCAATCCATTCAACCCTGCCACGACCATCGCGTTCTCACTGCCGGCTCGACAGCACGTCAAAGTGCTGGTGTACGCCTTGGACGGCCATCGCGTAACAGTACTGGTTGACGGTGTTCTGGATGCCGGGCCGCAATCCGTGATCTGGGACGGCCGTGATGAGCGGGGTCGGGCCACTGCTGCCGGAACCTACTTCTACCACGTAAAATCCGGCGGACAATCACGGACACGAAAAATGATTCTCATAAAATGAGGGGGATTAACATGAAGACGCTGACCATGATGATACTAACACTCGGACTATTCGTAACCGGATGTAGCGATGGCGAGGGCAACGGCAATATCCAGGGCCTCGATATTGAGACATCGAACCTGAAACTGGAGCCGCCCCATATTGACGCCGGTATCGGGGATATGTTCCAGATTACCATCGAGGTGGCGAATGCGGAGACGTTCCGCACCGGCATCATCGAGCTGGTCTACGATCGGGACCTGGTCGAATTCATGGAAAGCGCGCTTCCTTCATCGGGTCTGCTCGGTCCGGCGGATGAAGGTCTGGCGTTCGCTCATGAGACCGGGGACGGCCTCGCTCTGGGCTTCGGTCGCCTGGATTCGGAACGTGGAGAATCCGATACCGAAGGCACGTTGGTCATTCTGAGTTTCCGATGTCTTGACAGTGGGACGGACCAGATCCTGTTCGGTGCTCAGACCTGGTTGGACGAAAGTGGAGCCATGGTCAACCGTCACTTCGAAGCCGATTCCGACGGCGTGATTGTTGAAATCCACTAGGTGCGTGTTCTTCGCACCTCATTACAAGGGCGCCCCGCATTTCTCACCTGCGGGGTGCCCGTTTCTCCAACTCCAACAACCCCTTCTTGACCGCAACCCCACCCGCATACCCAGTCAACGCCCCATCACTCGCCACCACCCGATGACAGGGAACAACAATCGCCAGCGGGTTCCGCCCATTGGCCGCCCCCACGGCCCGACAAGCAGCAGGATTACCCACACGCCGCGCCAGCTCGGCATAGCTGATGGTCTCACCCCGGGGAATCTCAACCAGCAGGTCCCACACCCGCCTCTGAAACGCGGTACCCCCAGGCGCCAGCGGCAAATCGAACACCGCCAGCTCACCGGCGAAATAGGCGTCCAACTGTGCAACCGCCGCCGCAAACGGTTCCGCATCATCCCGACGTACCGCCTCCGGATCCGGCCCCCGCTTCTCACCTGGAAATCTGATCCGCGTCAGGGCGACCCCGTCACTCTCCAGATCCAGCAACCCCAAAGGACTTTCATAAGCACGGGTGTAGATCATCACTCATCCCCCAACGAAGCCCACAGATGCAGTGCGGCATACGCCCGCCACGGACGCCAGTCCTCGGCCCGGGCGATGAGGTCAACCCCCGGCGCCGCCTTGCGCAACCCAAGATCCGTATCCGGAAAAGCATCCGGCTCGCCCAACCCGCGCATGGCGATATACTGGGCCGTCCAGGGGCCGATGCCGGGCAGGGCGCACAGGTCGGCCACGAAGGTGTCCACCCCCCGGGGGGTGTCCAGGTCCAGTTCGCCGGCAGCCACGGCCCGGGCCAGTCCCTGCAACGTGACTATCCGCCGACCGGTCAAGCCCAGCCCGTCCAGATCGGCTGCGGCCAACTGGGTGGCGGTGGGGAACAGCCGGGGCAGCGGGCCGCCGGAGGTTTCGCCGCACCGCCGGGCGATCCGCCCACCGATGGTCCGTGCCCCGGCCACCGAGATCTGTTGACCGACCACGGCCCGGACCGCCAATTCAAACGGATCCCACGCGCAGGGCACCCGCAATCCCGGCCGCTTCGCCACCGACGAGGCCAACAACGAATCCTCCCCCAATTGGGCTGCAATAGCCCCGGGATCAGCCCCGCAATCGAACATGCGCCGCACCCGATCCACCAGGGCGATGGCACCGTCGAGTCGGGGCAGGTCCACCGCCAGCACGAGATGCCCGGCGTCCGGCTGACTGACCGCCATGGCCCCGGCCATACCTCCCCAACGGATGGTACGCCGGTAGACGCCGTCCTCCACTTCCTCGACCCCCGGCAACGCACGCGCCGCCAGGAAAGACAACAAACCGTCCCAGTCATAGGGCTCCCGATACGGCAGCCGGCAAGTGAACCCGGCGCCCAGCGACTTGCCTGTCCGTCGGCGCAAACCCGTGGGCGTATCCCCGAAAGTACCCTTCACCAGTACATTGAATCGCCGCAGCGAACCGAATCCCGCCGCCAGCGCCACCTGGGCCATGGGCAATTCCGTCTGGGCGATGAGATTGCGGGCGAAGTGCACCCGGCGAGTCTGGGCCACCGCCACGGGGGTGGTGCCCAGGTGCTCGTGGAACAACCGGGTCAGGTGGCGGCTGCCCACGCCCAGCCGGTCGGCCAGATCGCTCACCGTGCCCTCATCCAGGGCGCCCTCGCCGATCAGGCGCAGGGCCCTTGATACTGTGGCCGAGGTACCCAGCCAGGCCGGCGTGCCGGGGGAGGTTTCAGGGCGGCAACGCTTGCAGGGCCGGAAACCCGCCTGTTCGGCGGCGGCGGCGCAGGCGTAGAAATCCACGTTGCGTTCCTTGGGAGTGACGGCTGGACATACCGGACGACAGTAGATGCCGGTGGTGCGAACGCCCGTGAAGAAGCGTCCGTCGAAGCGGGCGTCGCGGGTAGTCAGGGCGCGGTAGCAGATGTGGCGATCCAGTTCCATGACCGGAACAATAGCAGGTCCGGCGGTACTCGCTCGCCATTTTCGGACATCCACGCTCCCGCGGTGACAGGGCGCGCGATTGGGCCTATGATGCACGCGAGGCCACCGTCAGAAACGGAGGATCCGCTATGCCTGATCAACCGTCCAGAGTCGAAACCGGCCACCGTCAGCCACCGCCCCATCCGGGGCTGGGGCTGGTGCGCGCCACCGAATCGGCTGCCCTTGCTGCCGCCCGCTGGCTGGGCAAGGGCGACCGCAACACCGCCGACCAGGCGGCCCAGGACGCCATGGCCGAGGCCCTGAACCTCATGCCCATGCAGGGCCGCATCATCAGCGGCGAGGAAATGCGCCTGGGCGGCAACTCGCCCCTGGACAGCCAGGCGAAGGTCGGCACCGGCAAGGGACCCGAACTGGATGTGGAGGTCAACGCCATCGATGGGGCCAGCCTGGTCTCGGCCGGACAGGGCGGGGCCATATCCGTGGCGGCTTTCGCGCCCAAGGGCGCGCTGTGGCACGCTGCCCCGGCCATCTACATGGACAAGATAGTGGTGGATCGTACCGTGGCCGGTGACCTGGGGCCCGAAGCCCTCGACGCGCCCACGGCCTGGGTGTTGGGGGTCGTGGCCCGGACCAAGGGCAAGGACGTGGGCGACCTGGTGGTCTTCATCCTGGACCGGCCACGGCATCACGTGCTGATCGAGGAGGTCCGGCATGCCGGGGCGCGGGTCGCCCTGCGGCCGGCCGGCGACATCAGTGCCGCCGTCATGGCCGCCGACCCGAGCTGCGCCATCGATATCATGATGGGCAAGGGCGGCGCCAGCGAGGGACTGCTCTCCGCCTGCGCCGTGAAGATCCTCGGTGGCGCCATGTTGGCTCGCCTGGCGCCCATGAGCGATACCGAACGCGAGGCCTGCGAGGGTGCGGGCCACGACATGGATCAGGTATTGACCTGCGGCGACCTGGTTGCCGGCGACGACATCTTCTTCACCGCCACCGGGGTGACGGAAACACCGCTGCTGAGGGGTGTGCGTTACCACGGTGACTACGTTGACACCCATACCCTCGTGCTGCGTGCCGAGACCGGTACGCGACGACTTATCAGTACGGAGCATCGGCTCACGTGAGTAGCACGGCTGCAACCCCATCACGGTCCGTGGGCCTGTTGAAACGGTTCCTCGTCCTGGCGAGGGATCACACCATGCGCCCGGCACAGGTCATCGCCGACTGCCGTCGTTCCGATGTGGTGCCCGACCTGATCACCGGCTTGACCGTGGCAGTGGTTCTGCTACCCCAGGCTATCGCCTACGCCGCCATAGCCGAGCTGCCACCCCAGACCGGCCTCTATGCCGCAGTCGTGGGAGCCATCGTCGGTGCCCTGTGGGGATCATCCCGCCACCTGCAGACCGGACCCACCAACGCCACCAGCATGCTCGTCCTGGCTACCCTGCTGGCGGTAGCACAACCGGGCACCCCCGAGTTCGTGGCGGCCGCGGGCTATCTGGCTGTGCTGGCCGGTTTCATCCGCCTGGCGATGGGGCTGGCGCGCATGGGTGTTCTGGTGAATTTCGTGGCCGACAGCGTGGTGCTGGGCTTTACGACAGGCGCGGGCGTTCTTATCGCGGTGAACCAGCTGCGCCACCTGTTGCGGCTGGATATCCACAGCAGCCCCGAGTTCTTCACGATGGTCCGGACTACACTGCACACACTGGATCAGGTCCATCTGCCGAGCCTGGCAATCGGCGTGGGAACCATGGTAGTCATGGTTGCGGTACGACTCCTGCCGCGACGACTGCCGGCAGCGTTCATCGGCATGATCATGGCGGCGGTGGCCACGGCGGTGCTGGGACTGGACGAACAGGGCATTGTCGTGCTGGGATCGCTGCCCCGCTCGCTACCGCCGCTTACGTCCCTGCCCCTGAATTCCGGCGACCTTTTCTTCGAACTGGCGCCCGGCGCCCTGGCCATAGCGGCCTTCGGCCTGATGGAGGCATCATCAAGCGCCCGCGCGGTGGCGGCTCGCAGTGGCCAGCGACTGGATACGAATCAGGAATTCTTCGGCCAGGGTGCCGCCAACGTGCTGGTGGGATTCCTGTCAGGTTATCCCGTAAGCGGTTCCTTCGCGCGGTCGGCCCTGAGTTTCTCCGCTGGCGGCCGCACGGCACTGGTGAGCATCTTCAGCGGTCTTTGGGTATTGCTGGCCATGTTGCTGTTGGCGCCCCTGGCGGTGTATCTGCCCCGTGCCGCGCTGGCCGGCGTGTTGCTGGTGACGGCCTGGAACATGGTGGACAGGAGCGAGATAGCGCGCATCGTACGTACCAGCAAGGGTGATACTACGATCCTGACGGCCACGTTCCTGGCCACGCTGCTGCTGCCGCTGGAATTTGC
>Ga0164315_10002754_pt1 | contig 13530 bp, 9 predicted proteins | sample GuaBasSedimGuay6_FD_113737 | JGI IMG/M metagenome (GOLD analysis project Ga0164315, IMG submission 113737) | Subseafloor sediment microbial communities from Guaymas Basin, Gulf of California, Mexico - Guay6, Core 4569-2, 0-3 cm | ecosystem: Environmental > Aquatic > Marine > Hydrothermal vents >... | reverse complement strand
TTGCACGAAGCACGAGTACAACGAATTGGCAGAGTGAACCTTCGTTCCAGGCGAACCTTGCACGAAACACGAGTACAACAAATTGGCAGAGTGAACCTTCGTTCCAGGCGAACCTTGCACGAAACACGAGTACAACAAATTGGCAGAGTGAACCTTCGTTCCAGGCGAACCTTGCACGAAACACGAGTACAACGAATCCCAGAAAGAAACGAATGGGGAATAGTGGATAGCCACTGATTTTTTTATCCGCTTAGACCAAAAATCCGCTGTACTCATAGTGCCTTAAAAGAAATGCCAAGGTACTGATTTACAGTGAACCCGCTTTCAGTTTCTTGCTGACTTTGTTACGGAATTTATTTTTTTTCAGCGCAGCAATCATCAGGCCACAAACCAAGCTACCAACAACACCACTCTGAATAGCAAGGATTACACTGTCCTGCTTGAATACTGGTTTTTGACTTCAGTAATTGGCTGCGCTTGTCTGGGCGTGCTGCTTTCTCTTGGTTTTTGGCCCCGCTGTGGGGGTGTACTAATTCGCGTTGTTGAGACATTTTTTTGGTTCTCCTTTGTTTGTTGATTTAAGAAGTGGTTTTCCACCATTGAAGTGGACGGTGTTTGTGGGCCGAATTTGGTGGCAATGACGGCTCACTTGAAAAAGTTAGTATAAACAAACTTAGTGCAAGTAAAGTAGCAATGGTTAATTCGCAATTCATCAAATTCCCTCTAACCCTTCAACCGGCCGCTTTTGGGAATGGAACATTGCACAGTGCAAAGTTCGCTTGGAACGAATGATAATGGTAATGGGACTAACTATTCCTGAAAACTCGCAGGTGTCATCGGCATGCCTTCTCGTTGTGTTCTAATGCGAAACCGACTGAGTTCGTTCACATATTGAATATGGCACTTTTTCTTGAGTAGGGCTGAGGCATCAAAAAAATCCGTCGTTAAGTTGAAGAAACGACCACTGATATCTTCTTCTGGAGAACTAATCATCACCTCACCATCAATGCCTAATCTGGAAGAAGCACTGACCAGACTGTGATAAGAGGGAATAAACTGCTTAGCTAAAATAACAACGAACAAGCCCTTTATGGGCAGAAAGGGCTTTAAATCATAAACACCTGCACCTGGGGCGTTGCCCCAGGCTATAATAATTCGCACCAAAGGGGCTAAGTAGTTATAATTATTTTTCGTACAAGGTTCGCCTTGTACTCCTTTAAAAAGAACCAAGTTTTTTGGTACAAGGTTCGCTTGAAACGAATTTAAAATCAAGAACCAAGTTTTTTGGTACAAAGGGAGCGAAGTGCTCCTTTAAAATCACGCTGTTTTTTCTTACTTGCTCATGTGACGCACAACGCTTCAAAATGAATCCACAGGGGCAACCATAAAGGATTGCCCCTACATTGAGTGATATATTGTAATCGAGGCAAAGCTATAGTTTGTAAGAATAATAATTTAAGAATGAAACCGTAAAGCGTTTTGGAAACGCTTTACGGTTTTGCCCTTAAATATTTTTCTGAACGTCTATAGAAAAACTTAATGAAGAGATGGGCAATCCCTCGCGGTTGCCCCTTTCATTTAACGGCCATAAAAAAATCTTAAATCTCGAATAACGAATAATGAATAACGGCCTTCGGATTTCATTTGACGGCCATATCTTAAATCGCGAATAACGAATAGCTAAGCCTTCGCATTTCATTTAACGACCAGAAATAATCTCAAATCGCGAATAACCAGCCTTCGCTTAGAAATATCAATTAATTAATTATTCTGTATCTAGCCATTCGTTATTCGCTATTACAAAATTTATGAGTATTGGTAATCGGTTAGTTATTACATAACAAAGTTTTTTCGTACAAGGTTCGCTTGAAACGAATTTAAAATCAAGAACCAAGTTTTTTCGTACAAGGTTCGCCTGAAACGAATTTAAAAAGAACCAAGTGAAAACGTAGCCACCCAGGTCTTTTTTGCCCACCTTAAGCTTAAATGGTGGGCAAAAAAAAGACTTGGGTGGCTACAAATATTATTAAAAATAAAATGCTTAAATACTTATCCTTTAAAATCAAGAACCAAGTTTTTTCGTACAAGGTTCGCCTGAAACGAATTTAAAAAGAACCAAGTGAAAACGTAGCCACCCAGGTCTTTTTTGCCCACCTTAAGCTTAAATTTAAATGGTGGGCAAAAAAAAGACTTGGGTGGCTACAAATATTATTAAAAATAAAATGCTTAAATACTTATGTATAACGACGAGGGTGCAACCTAGGGGAAAAATAGAATCTCCAGCTGGTATATGTATATTATTGAATTGCAGCTTATTTTATTATATTCAAAAGTTTTTCGTCACTTGTTGAAAAGTCGATCTCACGTTATTATTAAATAAGTCCAAACTTTGATCAAAAAACCAAAATGCTGGTTTTAGACTCCTACCTTTGAGGCAATTTCATGTCAAGCCCGTTTTCTCGCACTATGCGCTCACTCCATGCCGATAGTTTTCGCCCGGCGTTAATTGGCTTAATTGTGGCTATTATTTTATTAGTCGCGTGGTGTACTTGGTTTTTCTTTGCTCAAGTGACGCTGTATGAAAGAAGTCAATCCGCACACATCAGCAACGGAGAAATTATTATCGCCGAGTTTTCCGCCGAATCGTTCAGTCGAATTCAACGGGGGCAATCCGCCCGTCTGTACATTGAGGGTGCCATGGGACAACAAGTCGGTTCCATCCCCGCCCTTGTAACAGATGTCATTAGTCCACCCAAACACGAGCAGAAAAAAAGCGGAGAAGTGAGATTATTCGCTTTTGCCGAAGCTGCATCTCCAATCCGCTTTCAGGATGAATTAACCGGGCAAGTTGAGATTGAAGTTGAACAGCTGTCACCGGCTCAACTGGTTATGCGTATTTCTGGCGTGTTTGTTGATATGCCCAAAGTTTCTTTTAGCCCACAAAATGCTCATCCGGAGTCCAAACTTTAGCTTGTGCATTTGGAGTATGCATAGTTTGTGCATCCGGAGTCCTTGAAGTTGACAGGAGTCCAAGATTTATCGATGCTATCCCAAACTAAATCTTTGAGGTGGGCAATAAAAGGACATTGCCCACCCTACATCTACTTAAGCTTAGATGGTGGGCAAGAAAAAGACTTTGCCCACTTTCAGCCCGCTTGCCCACCATGTGGATCCAAAAATGAACCCATAAATTATTATCGTTTGGACTTGTAGGGTCACTGCCATTAAGTTAAGCTTTTTCATGAGGGCAACCATATTCGAAGCAAAAGTTTTTGCGCGCAAAAACTTTTGATTCGAAAGGATTGCCCCTACACGAGATAACGATTCGTAGGGGCAATCCCTTGTGGTTGCCCTTAACTTAATGGCAGTGACTTGTAGGGTGGGTAAGCGGGCACTCGGAACTTAAAAAATACCACTCTCTTTCAGCCCGCTTGCCCACCAGATGGACTCGGAACTTAAAAAATACCACTCTCTTTCAGCCCGCTTGCCTACTGTGGCAATAAAACGTGACGGGCGGGGTTGCAAACCCCGCCCGGCACAGCCAGCCAGGTAGTTACACTGGCTATATTAATTTCGCACCTTCGGTGCTTTAAAACCTAGCACCGAAGGTGCGTATTATCTACGCCCGTGGCAACGCCCCTGGAGGGCTCTACCCATCATAAGTTCACCCTAACCATTGTGCGCTGTAAAGGCTGACATACTCACCTTCAAAATATTAAGAATCTTTGTGTTTATTATTAAGAGGATGAGATTCAAAAATAATCGCTTTTTCCAGATTAATACCCGATATGACAGATGAATGGACATATTTGACGGTATTTCTCACTTTGAAGGCTTGATTGATTTCCTTTACAAAAGGATGGGTGTTTCTAAAATGATCGTTCGTGTAATGGTTTCCAAGACAGCTTTACTGAAGTGGTTATTAAATATCAAAACTAAATCGGTTAACGCCATTTTCAACGTGCTGACAATCAAATTCCAATAATCGTTCATCTCTGCATCAAAAGCTTTGAGCATTAACAATGAGATCTGCCCTTTTTCTTGAGAATTCTGGTCATTTTACCGAATTCTTGTCGAGGTTCAAGTTTTTGTGCGCAAAAACTTGAACTTCGACACCAATATTTCATTATCCATCGGTAGACTCCATTAGGTTTAGCAAGTTCTTTTAATTCGTTTCGAGTTGGCATAGAACATTTTGCAGTGAATTTCGTTCATTGTGTTTAATAGAGTTGTCCGAAAATAAGAAAATAAGGGTTTTGTTAGCGGAAGGTAGATGCCCCTGGTTAATAGGGGCAACGCAACGCCAAAAACTTGAAGATCGAGTCGCCGAGTTGGTGGGCAACAAAAAGACGTTGCCCACCCTACATCTACTAAAAACGAGCCGATGTCCATGAGTAGATGTGTTGACTACAAAAAAAGACGTTTTTCAGTCCATATTATTCTCCTCAAAATTTTCGTACAAGGTTCGCCTGAAACGAATGAACAAGAACCAAGTTTTTTCGTACAAAGGGAGCGAAGTACTCCTGAGCAATCACAGAACCAAGTTTTTTCGTACAAAGGGAGCGAAGCACTCCTGAGCAAGAACAGTTTCACAGAGTTTTGCACTGAGAAAAGTTTTTCGTTAACAAGTTTTTCGTTAACAATTAACACACACAATTAACACACAATGTCTTAAAAAATAATGGCCTTATAGCTAGGCGCTATTTAAGGCACCAAATCTGCGTTTTACCGCGTTTGACTAAAAAGGTAAGATTTTAGTATCCTAACCGGAGATCGTTGATTCTGGAGAGTCGCAGTTAACTTACTGAAAAATAAGAAGTTATTTCAAAAAAGTGCTATAAAAGTTTGTAGCACCCCTTCCCCCTAAACCCCAAAGCTTTGGGTGTAAATTATGGAAAGCTATATATCATCATCGTTTTAGCCATATTGTTCCCCCTCCCTAACCTAGAGTCGTAGGCAGTAACTGACACTTTCATAGCCAAAATAACGAACAGTAATTAATGGTGGGCAAAAAAAAGACTTGGGTGGCTACATTTGATTTGTTATCAACAGAAAACGTTAGAACCCTTAGTGAGTTAGCGGCTAATACCGCTAACCGTTTTCTGGACAGTGCGGTACATCTGCCATTGAGAAATCCGATTTTTCCCCAAAATCGGATTTCTTGCTTGTAATGAATGGGTAGTACCGTTGAGAAATCCGATTTTTCTCAAAAATCGGATTTCTTGCCTTTCAAATTTGAGAAATCCGATTTCTTGCCTTTTTTCTGGGTAGCGAGCGTAGGGTGCGTCCCACGCACCTTATTTTGTCTTTTCCAACTGTCAACTCGTCTGTTTTCCTTTCGCATTATTTTTAACTTTCCCAAACGGCAATTAATGGTGCGTGGGACGCACCCTACGCTCGCTATCGCCCGCATGTTGGACAAACTGCGGATATTCTCATTGTTGCAGATGTTCAGATAAATAACTTCACGGATGGCATCCCATCGAGTAGGATACTATCCGTTATGGCTTCTGAAAAACTATAGCGAAGCTGTCATCTTGGAAGGCAATCAGGCGGTTTCTATTTATGGTGGTTTGTTAGATGCGGGGCAGTTGCGGGTATTTATTTGGGTATCGGTTGGGGAATGGTACGATAGTCTTTAATGGTTCAGCGTTCAGAATATTTCCACTGCTTCTCGTATAGCGGATTGGATTAAAGGCTTAGTACAACGGATTTGAGGTGTTAACGGATTGAACCGACGGAGAATTTGAGTCAACAGGTAAATCTTAATGGCACGTCTTGACAGAAATTTCGGTGGTGGCGGGAAAAGGCTGAAATACTATTTTGTGGTATCTGTTTGTGGTTAAATCCTTTATTTGGAAACAACCTATTTGTGTACTAAAAATAACAAAAGGCTGAAGCTGGCAACAATTACTTTTGAAGCTTTGATAATCTTTGGTTAAAAGCGCGTAGGTTTCTCTGATGAGAGGAGAGACAATTAAATATATTTTGGCAGGAGTCCAATCGACGCAAAAGTTTTGCTCCGCAAAACTTTTGCGTCGATTTTAGTTTGGCATGCCCTTCCTTTCGTTTGGATTCCTTTTTTCTGTTGTGGAATTAAAAATTCATTATAAATTCAGTATAAGATTAATTTTTGCTTTTATTTCCATCACTTACGATTACGCCTCAATTCATTATAAATTCATTATAAATAATTATTCTTTCATTTCAATCACATACGATGGTGCAATCCTATCGTTAGCGAACGTCGGGTGGTAGAGGTACCAAACCCACCTTTTCATTCTTTTCGTTCAACTTAAAAAAAAGCCACCCTTTTAAAAAATAAATGGGGTTTGTTATTTTATCTTTCTTTAATGTGTGGCTAGAAATTCACAGTACCAGATAAAATGACGGATCATAAACTCAACACCAAGCCAACATGCAGCCGATAAAATAATCATCCATTTGTGGTGATTTCGATGCCTATTGCCTCTAAATATAAAGCAATATTTATGCAAGATTAAAATGTATTAAATTTCAATAATTTACAAAAATGTCAGCCTAAATTCATTATAAATTCATTATAAATTCATTATAAGATTAATTTTTGCTTTTATTTCCATCACTTACGATTACGCCTCAATTCATTATAAATTCATTATAAATAATTATTCTTTCATTTCAATCACATACGATGGTGCAATCCTTTCGTTAGCGAGCGTAGGGTCACTGCCATTAAGTTAAGGGCAACCACAAGGGATTGCCCCTACAGAACCGTCCATAATAGGGGCAATCCTTTATGGTTGCCTTCACAAAAAAGCTTAACTTAATGGCATTGGAGCGTAGGGTGGGTAGAGGTACCAAACCCACCTTTTCATTCTTTTCGTTCAAATAAATGGTGAGTTTCGCGATAGCGAAACTGCCCCCTACGATTAATCATTAATTCATCAACTGAACCCATGCGAACCGGCTTTTCCATAAGTATGGCTGTTGGATGTTTTCACGACGCTTTTTGGGTAGTCCTGAAATGTGGGTGATATTTTCACCCCCAGGTTTCATCCTACTCTATGCACACAAGTTTTTTGTAGGGTGGGATAGCAATGCTGTTAGAACTCCAAAATGCCCAAAAATCGTACAGCCCGCTTGCCCACCAACCCAAACCCGAAACAATATAAAAATATAGAAAAATCATATATTTAAAAGTTATGTGCATAGAGTAGCAGGTTTCACCTGGGGCTATTCACATTTTCAGGTAAATGTTTCGCGGAGCGAAACATTTACCTGAAAGGCAAAAGTTTTTGCGAGCAAAAACTTTAGCCTGAAAACTAACTGAAGGGTTGTTGGGGATAAATGCGCCCGTTTGGATGCCACCCTACAAAACCAAATTGACGGTTAGGGGTTAATGGGTATCAAACTAAGGCTTTTGCCCAACACCGCCAACAACCCCGAGGGGTTTTCAGGCAAAAGTTTTTATCATCAATAAATAATAGCTGTGAAGAATATCCACTTGGTTTTCGGGGCACTGCGTTTTCCTTATTTTTTTCCAGTTTATATTACTAGAAAAGTTTTTGCTGGGGGTTTTCAATATCTTAAAAAGAAATCCGATTTTGGGAAAAAAATCGGATTTAGGCTTTACCGTTTTTTGGGCACTTTGGGGCAACTAATTGTATTCTGCATACAACACCGAGATCAAAGTGCAGCTGCTTTCTAGAAAAACTTTTGCCTGAAAATGTGAGTAGCCATTGTTAAATAATGGAAATTAAAAAATATCACCCACATTTCAGGACTATAGCTTTTTGGAAACACACTTCTGGATCGGGAGCAATAAAATCGTCTCCACCATTTCTTAGCCACCACAGCTTCAACTTTTCTGGCAATCCTTTCTCATCTTGAGTAGCGAGTTGATGTTGAGATGGGAATCTAGTCATGCTCTAAGCCGCTTTCTATGGTGCCCATTTCTGCCGTTTCTAAATAAGTAACTGATGTTACGCACATTCATGAGAACGATGTCACAGTTTGTGCAATAAAGCGGAAAGTTCCATACCATGATGAGGTTTGGTGAAAGGGCTTTCGCTACGGGGATTGCCCCTACAATATATAACGAGATGTAGGGGCAATCCTTTCTCGGAATCCGTTTACTAGAAAAACTTTTGCCTCGAATATGGTTGCCCCGATTGACTCTCGTTCGAGCGTTGTGCGTCATAGAGTTTTTAAATGAAATGCGAAGGCCATTATTCGCTATTCGCGATTTGATAATTTTTCATGGCCGTTAAATGAAATGCGAAGGTCATTGTTTGCTATTCGCGATTTGAATTTATTGCTGGCCGTTAAATGAAATGCGAAGGTCATTGTTTGCTATTCGCGATTTGATAATTTTTCATGGCCGTTAAATGAAATGCGAAGGTCATTATTCGCTATTCGCGATTTGATAATTTTTCATGGCCGTTAAATGAAATGCGAAGGTCATTGTTTGCTATTCGCGATTTGAAATATAATGTAACGATACGGATGCTATACCTCGATGGGATAGTATCCGTTAATTTTGACTTGTGAAATTAATTATATGAACATCTATATATTATGGGGGAAAGTCATTTGAAAAATGAAGGATTGCTTTTTTGATTTGATTAAATGGTTTACACTATCCACCATCAAAGAGCGCGGGGCTGATTTTAGCACTGAGCAAGTTTATTCTATTTTTTTAGCCCCAAATTTATTTTAATAGGCAGCCTAACGCGAACACAACCAGTAATATGTTTATTGGTAGGGATTCGGAGATCACGGTGTACTATTTTCACGGCAAGTTGGATGACATCCATATCTACAGCAAAGCTTTATCCGCAAGTGAAATTAAGGCACTTTCAAACATACGCTAAAGTTCCCCAAGCGGGGAATTACTTTTAGAGTTTGAAGTGCTGGGAAGTGTGGTTTGGGTGGGGTATGCAGTTGTTGAAAGTGGATTTTCAACCCTCCCCACCCAATTTAGGGTTCTAATTCCCATTTTTACGGTTAAGTTTAAGTTTAAGTTTAAGTACAACGAATGACGTGGATAAACGAATTAAACCTAATACGGCGTGTTTCTTATTGAACGATAAGACAAGTCCCAAGTTCTTACCTTTCGTAGCTATTCTCAAACCATCCATATCGTACAAGGATTTGATGCCTTATTTTATCGGCCCATCATTCGTTGTACTCCACTCAAGAGAGAAATTCTGTTGAGTCATCCTATCAAAAAAAAGCCACCACCCGTCCAATAAACCAAAAAGCGGCTATTGAACCAATAGCGTAGGCGGGTACTGGTTGAATCCACATTGGCCAGCGGATTTTCAATTGGCGGACTACAGCCAATACTACTAAGACTGCCGCAATAAACATAAGTTGACCGATTTCAACTCCGACATTAAACAGAAGTAATGCCAGTGGAATTTCATTCGCTGGTAATCCGACTTGGCTGAGTGCACTGGCAAACCCTAAGCCGTGCAGTAGTCCAAACCCAAATGCGGCCACCCAAGGATGACGAAGCGTTAAGCTTGATTGGCCCCGCCGCGCTCGGATTATTTCCGCTCCAACAAAGACGATGGAAAGGGCAATGGCGGCTTCCACCGGTGCAATGGGGACATTAAGCACGCCTACGGTGGCAAGTCCTAGTGTGATACTGTGAGCAATGGTGAAAGAAGTCACGGTTTTTACCAGCAACCAAACACCGCGCACGATAAGCAACAGCGCCAGAACAAACAGCAGGTGATCAATGCCCAACAGAATATGTTCAATACCCAAAGTCAGATAGCCTGAAACTGGTATCGAACCTTCAGTCTCATTACCTATCGTGATTGAAGGGGATTCTGGCTTCAGCAAATAACTGTAAGTCGTGCCCTCTTGCAATGCGACTCGTACCAACACATCCACCAAAGTCGTTTGCAAACCCGCAATCGTGACGGTTTTGCCGTTTAAACCTTCTGGACTACAGTCAACCTGCCAACGCTGAAGACGTGCGCCCGGTAAATCTTCAATAAATTTGGGACTCATCTGTTGACAAGATTCGGGGAGTACCGCCTCAAGAGCCAATATCGCATTGCCGCGTGCGGGTATTTTCCACAGAACAGCGAATTGCCCAGCGGTTTCCTCAGTGAGTTCCAAATAACCCGGACGCACTTCGTGCGACCAAGTCGGTGTGGTAATTGTCACCATCAGCAACAAGAAGATTAAGCGAAAACTCGTCATTATTTTTCCGCCCCCTTCTTATTCAAAAGCACCAGCTTACCATCTACCAGTGTTCCTACAGATTCTTCCACCACCACTTCGTATCTTTCCCATAGTTTGGCATAAGCATTTTGATTAGCTTGCTTGCGACGTGTGTAGCGCCAATCACGGTACACTTTATCCTGTACTTCATCAAGCGTTTTTAAACGAGACTCGGTGCGTTGACTGACTCGTACCAGATGAAAGCCGTAAGCAGATATCAGAGGCCCTTGCCAATTATCGGGTTCTAATTTAAAAACCGCATCAGCAAAGTCCCGCCCAAATGATTGAGCCACTTTTTGCCAAGATTGGTCGGCATAGTCGTAATTGAGCATAAAAGCATCACCGTGTTTTGAGGCCCGTAACGGCGGTTTAGCTTGAGCCTTGAACTCTTCTAACAGTGCCACGGCATCCGCTTCGGCATTGTCGCGGTAATCTTTACTGAAATAAATATGGGTAAAGGTAATACGTGCCGGTTCCCGATACCTTTCGGCATTCTCGACAAAAAACGTTTTGAGTGATTCTGCGCTAGGATTATTAGGAACCAAATCTTCGATAAGAAAACCCATCTTTTGAGCCAAGCGGCGGCGTATGATGGTATCATTTTGGTCCAATCCCATTCGTAAAGCTTCGCGATAAAAAATCTCTTCTTTGAGATGTCCATCAACTAGGCCTTGTAATTCCTTTGCCGTTGGTGTGCGTTTGCGTTGTTTAGTCCATGTCTCTTGTAGACGTTCAATTAGCCCAGCCGAGATGTCGATGCGTCGGCTACTGTCTGGTTCCTCCTCTTGGCTAACCCATCCTTGGAGAATAAACAGGGCGGTACCCAATAGTAGAAAATGAATCAGCGGTTCGCGGAATAACCACGATATATAGGAGATAACGGTTTTCTTGAGCATATAAGTTTTACGGTGGATTTGACAAAAAAATCAGCAAGTTGAGCCTATAGACGTTCATAGGGCAAAACCTTCAAGGTTTCCAAAACCTTGAAGGTTTATAACAAAACTTTGAAGGTTTATAACAAAACTTTGAAGGTTTATAACAAAACCTTCAAGGTTTCCAAAACCTTGAAGGTTTCTAACTGAAATTATTTATTTATTATTATTACAAACTATAGTCGCGTTTTATCTCCGACTAAAGGCTCAAGTTACTGATTTAAGAAGGTGCGTGAAAATATCGATGTGTCATTTCTGGATAAATACCTGTCAGGTTTTCAAAACCTGACAGGTATTGGTGGTATTATTTAGCCGTACCCATGAATAATTAATTTGAAGGCGAGTACCAGATAGGTGAACTCCAAGCCCGTTCTTGAATGGTTGCAGGCACGTTCGGGATGGGTTTCAAAATCGTGCGTGCTACATCCCATTGGCTCCAGCGACAGGTGGGATATTCAACCACACGGGCATAATAGAAGGCCCGTTCGCTTGAGTCAAAGTCAGGATCCGTCCAGACAGTCTTGAGTTCTACTGCGCCCTGAGTGGCGGAATAACTACAATCATTCAGATCGACAGTAGCATTGAGACTCCTTTGGTCGTATGGGCAACGATGTGTTTGAGGATCGGGTTTGAGTCCGTCTGAACAGGCGACATCATATACCTTTTCACGAGTCTTACCTTTCTTATCTAACCAACCTTTGATGATTTGGAGGCGTTGGAGATTAGTACTGTTAGGCGCCTTTGTCGCCCAAACCAAGAATTTGGGAATGGTTTTCTCGTCTACGCGAGTATTGGGGAGATCACTACCCATAGGGACACCTACTTCATAGGCTTGTTGAATCATGTCGGGTTGCCGGTGCATATCGTCGGCATATTTCCAGCCTCCAAATAAACGGATCTTGAGGCGTGTACCACTGGTACCAAAGGTTTCACGACGCTTGAGGGCATCGAAGATACTATCACGCGTATTTTCCTCGGCCCACACACCTGCGAGGCCACCTGGATTGTTGATGTCATTAGTCCCAAGATAACCGCCAACTCCGCCAACTCGACGTTCTTCTGGGGTATTATCTGCGGCACCATGGTGCCCGTTGTATTGGTCTTCTTCTGTCGCCCCCGATATACCGTTGTGAGTATCAGTGCTGGCAATAATACCATATTTGAAAGGATTCACACCCAAATATTTCTCATAAGCTAATCCATCTTTCAAGCCATTACGCACGTAACTGTTAGGCCACGCACAATCATTTTCTCTGGGGTTACTGTTTTCCTTGCAGATGGGAACGCAATAAAGCCTAGCATCCCTAGAAGGTAGAAACGATAACCAGCTATCTTCTAACTGAACCGGTGAAGGCAGTTTGGAGAGGGTACTGCCCTTTGGACATCTTTTACGCGCCTGACGGCGATCACGTTTCTCAAAGTCGCACAGTTCATCATTACTACCCACCCCAACTCGGCACTCCGAATCGCCTTTAGCTTGGAATATTTCAACCAAAGGTTCCATTTCTTGCTGGAGTTCTGCATAACCCCTATTTTCCGGTTCTCGGAAAATTGATCCGTATGACAGATTGGAGTTGTGAGGAATGGTCAATACTTCACATCCATTTTCTTCAGTGCATTCACTTTTCAACCAGGTCCACAACTTTTCAGGAGAAGGTATCATCTCACCATTTTGATCAGGCACCTGAGATTCAGGTAGCTTAGAATGCAAAGGTGTATTGGGAACGTTATGATTACGAAAAATGACGTTACGGTGAAAAGAACCTGGATTTTGGTTGCCCGTTGCGGACCATTCGTAGGCCACAAAAGTAGTGAACTGACCCGGCGCATTGAAATCCTCAGCAGCATCCTGAATATTTTGCCACTGATCTCTGGTTTTGACCTGACAAACCTTATTATCCATATCACATGGATCGGTTACCTGAATACATCCCTCTTTTTGTGGGCCCAAAAAATTGCATTCCGCTTGTTCACGGCTTTGACTTTTATTACGAATAGCGACGCAACTGTCACTGTCATATGCCTTCAATTTTGGGTCAGTACAAATCGCTTTCTTACCCAGAGTTTCCGCATGATCTGTTACGGCTGCAAAATCTAGCGGTACCTTCAGTTTAGGTGAGGCACTCGCAAATAGATTCACTTCACCCCCTCTGGCGAAATGATAAGCCTCTCTTGGCCCATTGGGGTTGAATCCGAAATAGCTGTCTAGCGAGTAGTTGGTATGCACATGCAAATCACCAAATAACGGCTGGCGTTCGTGTGGCGGAATTCCGTCCGCGAACGCTGTTTGTGAACCGGCCACTAATACGCTGCCCATCAGCGCGGTTCTAATGGCAGTTTTGAGAGTGAGATTATTTGTCACTAATAAAGTTCTCCT
>Ga0164315_10002753_pt1 | contig 13535 bp, 12 predicted proteins | sample GuaBasSedimGuay6_FD_113737 | JGI IMG/M metagenome (GOLD analysis project Ga0164315, IMG submission 113737) | Subseafloor sediment microbial communities from Guaymas Basin, Gulf of California, Mexico - Guay6, Core 4569-2, 0-3 cm | ecosystem: Environmental > Aquatic > Marine > Hydrothermal vents... | reverse complement strand
GGTTCATTGAAGTTTAACGGTAAGGATTTTGACCCGAAAAGCATTCGGGAGGCGATGGATGAAGGCATAAGTGTCCTGTATCAGGAACTGAATGTTGTTGATGATTTGACTACTGAAGAGAATCTGACTCTTGGAAAAGAGAAAAGCAGATTCGGTTTTATCCAGAAATCAGAAGGTCTCGATAAGATGATGGATATTATTAGAAGTCTTGATGATTCGATCGAGCTTGATATGTCGGTTGATCAACTGTCTGTTGCTCAGAAACAGGTTATCGAGATTGCAAAAGCTCTCTCTACCGACTGTTCAGTCCTTGTTATGGATGAGCCTACGGCATCTTTATCAGAAGATGAAGTCCGAAGACTGTTTTTAACTGTAAAGAAGCTGAAAGAGCAGGGGATAACAATCGTCTTTATCTCTCACAAACTCAGTGAAATATTCGAGATTGGCGATTATGTTACCGTATTCCGTGATGGTGATATGATAGGTACTAAATCAGTTCCTGAAATTGCAGGCTACAAAGACGAAGCCTCCTGTCCTGAGACCTTTGATGATGAAACCGTCACTGAAGCCTGTACTGAGCTTGTAAGAATGATGATCGGAAAGGTAATAGTTCAGGAATACATCCCAAGCAAAAGTGATTATTCCACAAAGCTTCTTGAAGTCAAAAATATAAATAACCAGAGGTTAAGTAATATTGATTTTGATTTGTATAAGGGTGAAATTCTTGGATTCTATGGGCTTGTAGGTGCTGGTAAAACCGAAGTCGGCCGTGTGCTCTTTGGAATAGATGATTATGAAGGTGAAATTCTCGTAAATGGAGAAAAGGCCGAATATAATAATGTCATAGGTGCCCTCGATGCAGGGTTTGCAATGGTGCCTGAAGAACGTCGTGTGGATGGGATCTTCGGTCAGCTTTCAATAAGAGCAAATGTTCCGCTAATGAGAATGGAAAGTGTTCTTAATTCGGGTCTTATCAGCCGTATTAAAGAGAATAAACTCGCCGATAAGTTTATGAACATGATGTCGGTAGCTGCAAAAGACCGTGAACAGGCAGTAGCCTTCTTATCAGGTGGTAATCAGCAGAAGGTTGTTATCGCGAAATGTCTTAATCGTGATGCTGACATCATCATGCTTGATGAACCTACACGCGGTGTTGATGTCGGAGCGAAAGAAGAGATTCATGGTATTATTCGTGACCTTGCGAATGAAGGAAAGAGTATCATCGTATTCTCATCTGAGTTGCCCGAGATAACCAACCTATGTGACCGAATTGTGCTGATGCACGATGGTAAGGTTGGTGAAATAATGAAAAACCAGAAAGATGTTGATGTCGACCACATCATGTCTGTTGTGGCCGGAGGATGATGATGGCTAATAAAACAAACAAATTTAAATTTCTAACAGATCCGACGTTTATCCTTTTCCTCGTTTTTGTGGCGATAAACTTGTTTTTCGCACTTTCAACCTCGAGGTTCTTTAAGCTCAGTAACTATATGAATATCCTCCGACAGTCTACTATGGTAATTATTGTAGGTTGTGGGTGCACCTTCCTGATGATGACAGAACATCTTGATTTGTCGGTTGGCTCCAACCTTGCGCTTAGCTGCATGATATATTCATATCTTGTTGTTTTTGGTTTGCCGAGTATAGGAATAGCACCGCTTTCGCTGTTGACCGCCGGCATCGTTGTAATAATAATCGGCGCTCTTATTGGCGCATTAAATGCTCTACTTGTTACACGATACAATTTCGAGCCGTTTATTGCGACGCTTGGTGTCATGTACATCGGCCGCGGGCTTGCTCTTGCAACCTTTGGCGGGAAGTCTATTAGAACCGGTTTTCCTGAGGGTTTTGAGGTTATTGGTAACCATGGAATCCTTGGTGTACCGTATCTGTTTATTTTTGTATTTCTTGCAATTTTAATTTTTTCTATCATGCATAAGAAGACCCTGCTTGGTAAACATGCTGTTGCCATAGGCGGCAATAAAAATGCTGCATTCTTCGCAGGTCTTAATCCGAAAAAGATTGTAACGAGCTTGTATATTGTCACCGGCTGTCTCGCTGCCTTTGCTGGAATCCTGACTGCATCAAGACTTGAGCATGGTGATCCGCGAACCGGTACCGGATTCGAGTTTACCGTTCTTGTTGCAGTATTGCTCGGCGGAACACCGCTTTCAGGTGGAAAAGGGACTATTCTCGGAACAGTGATTGGTGCTCTGATAATTACAGTCCTGGGTAATGGTCTGAATGCAATGGATATTCTGAAGTTCTATCAGATTGTGTTCAAGGGGATTATCCTAATTGCTGCTATTGTTCTTCATAGTCAGCTTCGCACAAGAAGAAGAAATACTCTTATAGCTGCCGGAACAAGGGCTTAGATCAGGATAAAATGAACGCAAAATCAGAACGCTACATAATTCCTAATATTGCGCGGGCTCTTAAGATCCTGGAGATGCTGGTAAGGCAGGAAAAGGGCGCTTCAATCTCTGAAATCGCCCAGAATTTTGAGATTCCTGTAAATAGTACTTTCAGGATAATAAAAAGCCTTGAAGCGTACGGCTATGTCGAGGAAAAGAATCGAAGGTATTTTACAACTCCCCGATTACTCTATCTTGGCTATGCCGGGATGAAAAATAACGGAATCACAGAAAATTCAATCGATATCATGTACGCAATCAGGGATGAGATTAATGAAACTGTTATGTTAGGGACTTTACTGGGAAACGAGATTGTAATAATCGAACAGCTTCCATCCTTTCAATACATTAAATTTACAACCGAGATAGGCCATAGGGTTAATGTTCACACTTCTGCACCTGGCAAGGCTATAGCTGCTTTTCTGCCGGAAACAGAATTGAATGACCTCATGAGCCATTTGACATTCGTAAGGTATACAAGTCAGACTATACCGAGTCAGAATGATATGCTAGCGGAGCTTGAGACAGTCGCTCAGCAGGGATACGCAATTGACGACGGGGAAGAAATCCCTACGGTTCATTGTGTCGGCGCACCTATATTCGATTATAGGAATTACCCGATAGCGGCAGTCTGGTGTTCCGGTCCTGCATTCAGGTTTGATAGAGACCGCCAGGCGGTGTTCGGAGAACGTATAAAAGAATACGCTTTGCAGATCTCCCGACGTTTCGGTTATGATCCAGGATAGGGCAAAATTAAAAAATAACCGGATAAGCAGCGGCCTGAGTGACACTTTAATTTTCATCATAATGAAGAAAGCTAAGATCTTTTTTGCTGTGTATTGAATTAATCTGTCCTGTGACATTCTCTTGTCTAATTCGTTACCAAATTTTTTTCTGTAGCTTCAAATGAACTACCCCGCCGCAAGCAGCGGAGTATCACCTCAGGAAATGCATATTCAAATCGCCCCAGAGGGGCGGGGAATTAACCCCTCTTTAGATTAAAGGACTAATTTCAGGAGAAATCATTACAAAGACATTAGTAAGACAAGAGGGCTGATACGGATTTATCAGAGAATCGTATAACCGCCGTCAACGACATAGCCGGCTCCGGTTATGAATCTTTATTTACCAACTAATGAAAACATATCCAATGTTGCCATCTACCCACTCATATTTAATATTTTGCTGATACGCCATGAAGCAGTTCACCAATTTCTGACTGTTTCTCTGCTACCTTTTTAAATACATCAAGGACATATTCATATTCTGCTGAATGATCAGCATCAGGACTGATGCAGCTTATAGTTTCATTTATCTTTAGAAGAGGACTGAAATCTTTCCATAATCCAGATCCCACTGCAGCCGCAGCAGCCGCGCCCAGTGAACCGGCATCTTCTCCGACTCGGCTTTCATTAATATTTTTATTATATATATCAGCAAAAAGCTGACGCCAGAACGGACTTTTCCCTCCGCCACCGACAAGCAGCATACCGTCATTGAGCTCCACATAATTTGCAAGTACATCCATTGCTGCTCGCAGATTTAAGGTGATTCCCTCGAGGGTGGCTCTTATAATATCACTCTGAGTATGGCTTAAATCCAATCCGGCAAACGTGCCGCGAATATTGACAGACTTATCCAGGTTTGAACCACCAGCAAGACTCGGGTTGAATATCAGCTTATTTGATCCAATAGTTGATGTTGCTGCCAGTTCATCCATCTCACCATAACCGGACAGGTTTCTGCAGAGGGTGTCACGCAGCCAGCGGTAGGAATTACCAGCTGAAAAAATTGCAGTTGCCGATACAAACATCCCGGGCACCAGGTGTGTAAAAACATAAGGACGTTTTTCATTATCAACAATCGGTCGTTTTGATGAGACGGCAATCCATGCGCTTGTACCAAGGGATGTATAAGCGTTCCCTTCTTCGACACAGCCGGCTCCGGCAGCCATGCAGGCATTATCAACACCTCCACATACAACTTTTACATCAACTGATAAACCAAGAGCTTCTGCAGCTTCTGATGTTAATGTACCCAGCACATCGGTGGACGCCAGTATCTCCGGCATTTTATTTTTATCAATTCCTGTAGCATCAAGTAGTCCATCATCATATTTCCAACCTTCCAGATCATAGACACCGCTGCCGGATGCGTAGGAGTAATCAGTAGCCATTACTCCAGTCATCTTGTAATTGATATAGTCTTTTGTTCCGATGAATTTATCAGCTTTCTGATATAACTCCGGTATATTATCACGGTACCAGAGAATCTTAAATGCGGAATATAACGAAGCGGGAAAACCGTTTCCAGTTTTCATATACCAGGATTTTTCATCAGCCTGCTTGAAAAATTCTTCAGCCTGAAATCCAGCTCTTGCATCCGACCATATCGGCACCGAATCAATTAACAATTTACCACTGGTAGACATTGGTACAACTCCAAGGCTATGCCCTGAAACTGCAATTGCTGCAATACTATTCCTGTTGATATCAGTACTCTCAAGCAGCCGTTTTACCGAAGATACAACAATGGACCACCATTCTTCCGGTTTCTGTTCACGAAAGTTTTGTTTGGGATAATATGTTTCACATGGGAAAAGGGCAGAAGCTGCCGATACCCCATCTGCAGTAATCAAGGAGGCTTTTGTGGCACCAGTACCTAAATCACAGGAAAGTATATATTCCATTCTTATTCTCCTAATGCCGTGTTTTCACGTATCTGTGCAGCCTCAATAATTTTTACAGCCGATGCGGCACCAATACCAAACCGTCTACATCCTGCTGCATACATCGCTTCAAGATCTTCGAGAGTACGAATACCACCGGCTGCTTTTATCAATGCCCTGTCACCTATTGCATTCTTAATAATTTTTATAGTCTCAACTGTTGTAGGCTTGCTCGCCCATCCGGTACCGGTTTTCACAAATGTCACACCCGCATCAACCGCAAGTTTTGCACCTATTGTAATTTCCTTATCTGTAAGATAAGCAATTTCCAATATCGATTTAACCGGAGTTTTCCCGGCACATGTCACAACAGCTTCAATATCACGTGATACCAGGTCATAGTCACCGGATTTCAGGGCTCCGACATTGATCACCATATCAACCTCATTGCAGCCAATATCAATCAGTTCGCGGGTTGCTTCTATTTTAACTCTAGTCGTATCAGCTCCAGAAGGGAAACCAACTACTCCGCCAACATTAATCGATTTTTTGTCTGCCAACAGTTCAACTAAATATTCGGTGAAACAAGGCATTGCAAAAGCACATATGAAGTTATGCTTTTTTGAAAGCTCGGCAACCTCAAGAACCTCACTCTTTGTTGTTGCTGCTTTTACAGCAGAGATATCTATTAACCGCGCTATTTCATGTACTGATAATATCATTTCGATCTCCCGTTTATTGTTAATCATGTTTGATTTAGTTTGGTTATACATTATCATGTTTGGACGGTTTTATCAAGTGATAAGAGGTGATTGAATCATTTCAAATAGTTGTAAACCTCGTAATCTTTATTATCAAAAATCCTTGCCTATTCCCTGCATATCAATCTCAAACTGGTATTTATCTGCTCTGATTCGCAGGTAATCATAAGTCATTGGGATCCCCTTAAAATAAGTAACACGGCGCATAATGATCAGTGCCGAGCCCAAGGGAATCTGGAGCATTTCGGATTCCATAAAATCAGCTACTTTTGCTGTTATCTTATCAATTGAACCATCGAGTTTTAATTCATATTCATCCTCGAGCAGTTTATACAATGATGTGAAATTACTATTATATCGTTCTATACCTTCCACCATATCAGGATTGATATAGTTTTCCATAATGGCAATAGGTACTTCATCTGCTAATTGAACCCTTTGAAGTCTGATTAATGCCGTTCCTTCTTTGAGATCAAGCGCATTTGCCACTGTTTTATCAGCAGTAACATGTTCCATATATATTTTGCGTGGTTTTACATCATACCCTTTTTTTAGAAGAGTTTGCGAAATTGAAGTGATACCGCTTATATTCTGGTTGATATTATAATCAAGTACCATTGTTCCGCGGCCCTGCTTCACTTCGACACAGCCTGCCCTGGCAAGCAGTTCTACAGCGCGTCTGATAGTAGTTCTACTGACTCCAAACTGCTTCTCAAGTTTAGGTTCAGGAGGAAGAAGAGTTCCTGTCGGATAAGCTCCTGCGGTAATAAGATCTTTTATCTCATTATGCACCTTTATGTATGCTGGTTGTTTTGCCATAGAAAAACTATAACATGATTATGTTTAGTCGTAAAGAATGGGTTCTTGAAGGTTTTAGGAATGTTTCAGTCTTAACTGCATTGAAATGATATATAATATGCCATATTATATTATGGCATCGGTATAACAATAAAAGGAATCAATATGAAACCTGCAGTCAGCATGTGGAGCCTTGAAGCAGAAATTACAAAGAACAGCTGGTCTCAATCTGATTTTATCAGATGGGCCAGTAAGGAAGATATTAGTAATATTGAGCTGGTCAGTTACTATATGAACAGAGAAAACGATGTAGAAACTGTAAGAAATCTAGTGAAAGAACTAAATATAGAAGTTTCCTGTTACACGATACTAAACGATTTTGTCACGGAATCTGCTAATTGCATGAAGGATTTTACTAAAGATTTAAATAATGCGTCAGTATTAGGCGCCTCATTCGTAAGAGTCCTGACCGGTGAATCGGAAAGTGTTGATACTGAAACCAGAAAAAGAATGATTCAAAGATTCAAGCAGGCAGCGGATGCTGCCGGGGAAAAAGGTATTACTCTAGTACTTGAAAATATCGGAACTCTATCAGTTCATTCAAAAGATGCTGTTGCTATTATTGAGGAAGTCAACTCACCAAACTTAAGAATTAATTTCGATACTGCAAACCCGCTTCTTGCCGATGAGGACCCTGTTGATGCGCTGATACGCATGCTACCGTATGTCTCGTACGTTCATTTAAAGGATTTTATTACCGAAAAATCATCTGACTTCCCAAAATATTCAGAGGCTGCATGGCGCATACAGACCAGCCGGAACGGACTAAAGATGACCGGAATAACTCCTGGAAAAGGTAACGTTGATCTTAACAGAATATTTGAAATACTGAAGGAAAATAATTACAGTGGTTTTATATCAGCGGAATATGAAAATGATGTAGATGCCGAGACTGCTGTCCGCGAATCAATCGAGTTTATAAAAACTGCCCCCTAGGGGGCAGAATTCATTTAACAATTTCTTCCTGTAAGCCTCATTAGGCCTCCGCAGGTTTTGCATTTTCAAGCATAAGTGTGAGATCGTCTGCTGAAACCGGTGGATTGCAGGCGAGAACACCCTCATCATTGAAACTCACTTTACGTACACCGTCAATAATTGACGGGATACTGTCCACATTGAGTTTTAGATCGCTTAGGCTCGTTGGCACTCCTATCTCGATCAGAAAATCCTCGAAGGCTTCTATACCGTCTGAGATTACCTGTTCGGTTGATTTTCCATCAGGGTTGATATTCATTACGTTTACAGCGAAATCGAAGTAGCGCTTTTTGCGCCTATCGTTGAATGTTTTCATCCATGCCGGCATTAGTGCCGAAAGTGAGGCTCCGTGGGCGACACCGAAAAGGGATGTGAGATTATGGGCAACCTGATGAATCGGTGTCCAGGCGTCTCCGGGAGATGCCCAGCCATTTATTGCGCAGGTCGCTGCCCACTGAAGGTTGGCTCTTGCATCAATATCAGCCGGTGATTTCAAAGCAATGCGAATATTATCAATAACAGTCCGAATGACCCCTTCCTGAAATGAATGCTGAAGCGGTGAGTTTTCCTCTCCATTGATATAGATCTCAAGTACATGAGAAATTGAATCAGCTGCTGCACATGCACTCTGGTAGGCCGGTAAAGTCAGTGTCAGCTCAGGGTCGATAATCGCCCAGGCCGGATAAATACATTCCGCCCATATATATGATTTCTCCTTCAACTCCCTGTTGCTTAAAACAGAGCATTGATTCATTTCAGAACCAGTTGCCGGAAGGGTTGGAATCATGATTGTAGGCAGCGCGCTTTCAGGCGGAACAGCCGCAACATCATCATGTCTGCTGTAAACCATATTCCACAGATCACCATGATAATGAACTCCCGCAGCTATAGCTTTTGCAGCATCCATTGCGCTTCCACCGCCTATACCGATAACAAAATCGACATTATGTTCACGGCAAAAATCAGCACCTTCTCCAATTGTTTTAATATCGGGATTTGGATCCGCTTTATAAAAAGTGCAAACACTTATATCTTTTTCTTTTAATAAGTTTTCAACCTTATCACAGACAGGTTTCAATGGACCAAGTTCTCTGTACGAAACAATACAGGCGCACTGTCCTACGTCATGAGCTATTTCTCCGACACTTTCCAATTGTCCTGCGCCAAAACGAACTCTTACGGGATTATAAAAATCAAAATTATTCAAAACTTCCTCTCTTATACATTACTACGTTCTGTGTTATTTTTGTAACATTATGATGTTTAGAATAATAGCATAGTGATGATTAGCTGTCAATAAAAAGATCTGGGGAGCTTTTTCGGCAGGCCACCTTTTTTTTATGATCGGTAGGTGCAATCAGAGATGATTTCACCGGAAATCAATCGATATTCCTACCGACGATTGAATTGTGAATCAAATTGGCTTTGTTTTCATTCATTTCCAGCCCAGTGCAGCACCTTGGGACGCAGCTACCCTGTTAACCTATTTTTTTCCAAATCCGTTAGGCGCTTAAAAATCGCCGCAGTTCTGATTCTTTCTTTTGCTCAGCCTTCCCCACTGCAAACGAGAGCATACCTGCCGGTGTCCAATCATCATCGAGTGCATTGTCCGTGGGAACCACGGCCAATGCACTCGATTTCGTCATGGATTAAGGATAAAAGCAAATGTCACCCTGAAGATCATCTTCTAAAAACCGAACTTCTTATCGATCCGGCTGTTCACCTGTTCTACCGCCGAACAATCGATATAGAGTGTTTTCCATTTGTAACTAGAGCGAGCTACAGGAGAGAAGATTCTTCGATCTTCAGAAAGAGGAATACGAACCTGCTTGGGAGATCTTACACTGTTCCTCATCACGGCACTCCACACCGTAATGTTCAGGAGGAAAGCTGAATTTCAATGTATTCAGGTCTTTCTCAAAGCCTCTGCATGGCATGAGGAGATGCGGGACAAATTCCCCATGTTGTCATAAACAACACCATCAGTATCTCTATAAGTTTTGGTCTCTTCCCTGTCCTTCCAGCTGCGCCTGATATCGATTATAGGTTTGATCTGATATTCATCTCAGAGCTTCTTGTGAAGTTTGGTATCACCATAACCTCGGTCTCCACTCAAATATTCACACCGTTCACGAACCTGAGGATTTCTCTCGGCCATCCCTACGGGTGACATGTTTCCCCCAATTTGCATCATGATAACCTCGTCGGTCTTCAGGGTGAGTTCCCGGTTTTACAGCAAAACTGGAGGGGGCTTTCCCGTCAATTCCAAGCTTCTCACCGAATCCATCAAACCTCTCGAAACAGGTATCCACTAAGGCTCTGATAAATCTTCCTCATTTCATCCTGAAGCTTTAGCAGATTATTAACAAAACGACTATAAGACCCGGATGTGGGTATGGCCTTTTTTCCGTGGATCAGATTAAAGAAATTTTCCGAAGACACTTCATGGATCCCTTCGGTGATGTGGAAACCGAATCTCTAGGTTATCCCAAAGAACAGATACTTGAACTGGCCATGTGGATGCTTCTTAAAACCCAGATGGATTTCCTCCTGAAGATATTGAAAAACGGAATTTACAACAAACGATGATTTAAATTGACCTCTGGCGACGCCGGCTTCCCCTTTTCGCCAAAGTTCCCGGCATGCTTGCTGCAGCCCGTCCAACCTCCACGGTCAGTGTTGAATTCAGCCGGATGGCACCAACCAGAATAACGCCTTGTCGCTATAACACCTACACACCATCCGAAATAAGGAGAATGGAATGAGTAAGTTATCCAAGAGATCCTCCGGGGCAGACCCGGTAAATATATCACAAGACTTCGGATTGAAGATGTATATATGCTGAGGTAGATTTGTAATATCCCTATGTTACCCGGGATCGCAACCAAACCTCATTCAATTTTTTATTGCATGTTCCTTCACAACATCTCAGAAATAATGAAAGGATTATCCACCAGATATCGGTGGTAAAAGAAGGAGTATGTCACCATTAAAAACAGGAGTATTCCACTTATCCTTAAACTGGTCCCACCCTCTCCCATTCAATAGTGCTAATATCCCGGGACTGGGAAGAATAATGTTCCTGTTTTTTTTCAGGTACCCGATGACATCTTCCATGGTGCTCCCCCTGGAGAAAGCTACATCTTCTTTACGCGTCCCGGACTTCTCTGAAAGATTCACCAGATACTTTATGGTAATAGTTATTTCTTTGTCCCTATTCATCAGATATCCTCCCCGAAATCCAAGTCACATCCGGGAATGTACTCACAATGTAAAGGAAAAGTGATAAAGTACCAAGAATACCGGACGAATATCAAACACCCGGTACTCCTTCATTTTTGTATGCAAATTGTCTATTTAATGGAAGCCATGAATTCAGGCGCCAGACCTGTACCATTTAACAGATCAATCATCTTCTTAACAACTGGAACAAAGATTCCGGATACATACCGTCCCTGGCCATTGTCCATTGCTCTGTCTTTGAACTCAGCCTGACCGGGAACCAATACCTTTTCATATTTTTTATAGTATTCCAGTGCCGCAGCTGACCGTACAATTATTCCATCTGTGGACCAGTTCATTTTAGTAAGACCGCAGGCAACAGCTTCCCGAACCTGATCATGGGACAAACCAGACGATCCATGGAGTACTATACCAATATCGCGGCCGGTCAGTTCTTTCATCTGCTTTGAACTCTGAGTAATATTATCTGCGGTAAATTCCGGATAACCATCCTTACTGAATCCATGCTGATTGCCCAGCCCCGGTGCAAACATGGCAATATTGTCGGGATACTTACTTTCCACACCCATAATCAGTGCTTCCGCTTCTTCAGGAGTTGTCAGACCTCCATCCAGACCTGCCTCCATCTCCAGAGTAATTTCCCTGCCGTACTCTTTTGAAGTCTCTATGAGAGTACAGAGGATTCTAATGTTCTCCTCCGGTGTCAACTGGGATGCATCCAGTGAAATAGTTGAAGGACTTAGCAGAAGTTCCTCTCCAAAACCCTTAATTGGTAATCCTTTAACTGCTTGTATGAGTATTTCCTCTGCCTGGGGTCCCCGAATATGATCCGTATGATAGAGCACCGGAACTTCCATGAACTCATCGGAGTTTGCCAAAAGACTGGTATGCGCAATATATTGTGCTATTCCTCTGACAGGATCTCCTGCACCGAAGCTGATACCTTCCAGCTGCCACATACTGGTTTCTATAATAATAGGAGCTTTTACTTCCTTGGCAGCTTTCAAACAATCACGAATTGCAGCAGGGCTGTCCGCATTTACTGCGAAGAGAGCAAAATTTTTTTCTATTGCATACTTAATTAGTTTTTTTGCCTGTCGCGGTGATAGTAACATCTCTTAGACTCCTGGTTGAATGCTGACTTTAATCGCTTTCCCTGAGGGGATTACCTCAAAGGCTTTCAGCATATCGTCAAGTTTAAATCTATGGGTGATAATATCCTTTGCCGGAAGCAGTCCGGTGGATATAAGTTTCAGGGAATTACGAAAATCTTCAATCTTTGAAGAGAAGGAACCGGAAACAACCAGTTCTCTGTAGTGTATTAAATTAGTGTTTAAAGTAGCAAATGGATTGGACTTCGGAAGGCCTCCGAAAAACTCAACCCTTGCACATTTCCCTGCCATTTCCAGGGCTTCCACCTGAGACTGGGCTGCAGTATTAGCCACAATAATAACATCCGCCCCCAGACTGTCATTCAGGGCTTTTGCTGCCTCAATATGACTGCCGTTTTTTTCAACTTTAATATAGGAATCCAAACCAAACTTTTCCGCCAGCTTTAATCGTCCTTCAGAAATATCCATCAGACAAACATGGTTGGCGCCTTCTATTTTGGAAACCAGACTATGCAGGATTCCTATAGGACCTGCTCCCAGAACGACTACAGTATCTTTAATACCAATATTGAGCTTGCCATGAGCATTTAACACAGTTGCCAGGGGTTCCGCCAGGGCTGCTTCTTCAAAACTGATGTGTTTTGGAATGTGAAAAAGGTGACGGTTGTCCACTGCTTTTTTGGGAATTACTATGTGTTCGGCAAATGAACCATCATGCTGGTAACCAAATGTGGTTCTGGTTTCACACATGTTGGCTCGGCCGCGCTTACAGTAGATGCAGGTCCCGCAGGGGATGACAACATAGGAAGTAACTCTGTCACCAATATTCAGACCAAGCTCCGGTCTTGCTCCGTCCACTATAGTTCCGGCAAACTCATGTCCCAGAATACGGGGTGGCTCAATCTTTTTATCACCAAAATTATAGGTGCGGCTGTCTACGCCGCAGATGTTGGCGGCTCCTACTTTAACAAGAACTTCCCCTTCTGTCAGAACAGGGTCGGGAACTTCTTTTATCTGTATATTCTTAGCACCGCCCATGTATACTGCTGCTTTCATCTATTTGTTTCCTTCGGTTGTTAATAAACTATCAAGGCCTGTTGCTGTAAAAGTCTCTACCATGACAACACCGTCCCCATCCCATCCTCTGACTGAGTAATAATCACTGAGCATGATGTTGTACATCTCGTCTGTGACAACTCTGCATTTAATAGGACCGTCAGCTACGGGATAGTTCTTCAGTCGGTATGGAATCTGATCATCAATACGACGGACACCTTCTCTGTTTAATATCATGCGTTCGAGATTGTAGATTCGGTTTCCTATTTCGGGCAGTAGGGGAGTAAAATTGTAACCCGTTACCGCCAGCAGTGCGTTGCCGGTAGGACTGTCAGTAAATCCCAGCGCCCGACGGGCAACAGTACAGATTCCAATGCTGTCAACAAAGGCACGGGTGTTCTGTGCATTTTTTACCAGTTCTCCTTTACCCTCCAGGCCAAAACGG
>Ga0164315_10002752_pt1 | contig 13546 bp, 11 predicted proteins | sample GuaBasSedimGuay6_FD_113737 | JGI IMG/M metagenome (GOLD analysis project Ga0164315, IMG submission 113737) | Subseafloor sediment microbial communities from Guaymas Basin, Gulf of California, Mexico - Guay6, Core 4569-2, 0-3 cm | ecosystem: Environmental > Aquatic > Marine > Hydrothermal vents... | reverse complement strand
GAATTTGAAGAAGATGCGATAGTTGTCTGCGAATCGAATAGTCTGCGCAGTATTGTTAAACCCGGATTATTTTTCATGGTTTCTGATAATAGCGGGAAGCCGCATAAAGCTGAATCAAAAAAATTGCTGGCTGCGGCCGATGTTCAACTGACTGCACACGACTATCCTAAGTTTGAAGAAACAATTGATAAAATGCAAATTTCGGAAACCAGATGGTCTTTTAAAAGATAAGCACTGTTTTTTACCTTTGCCCTCAAAATATTTATCCATGTCTTTGAAACTTTCCATCATTATCCCGGCATACAACGAAGCCCCAACCATCCACCTTATTCTAGATAAAGTGCTGGCAGTTAATCTTATTGGTGGATTTATTAAGGAACTGATTATTGTAAATGATTTTTCATCGGACAAAACAGCAGAAGTTGTAAACGACTACATAAAAAGTCATCCAAGCGAAGACATTCAATTTTTTGAACAGCCAAAAAATATGGGAAAAGGTGCGGCATTGCATCGGGGTATTCAGGAAGCTAAAGGTGATTATTTAATCATTCAGGATGCCGATCTGGAGTACGATCCTGAAGAATTCAATAAGCTGCTAAAGCCTGTGATTGATGGCTTTGCAGATGTAGTATACGGTTCACGGTTTATGGGTGGACAGCCACACCGGATTTTATTTTTCTGGCATTCCATCGGCAATAAATTTTTGACAGCGCTCTCCAATATGTTTACCAACCTGAACCTATCGGATATGGAAACCTGCTACAAATTGTTTAAGTGCGGTATTATTAAGAGTCTGGATTTGAAAGAAAAGCGATTTGGTTTTGAGCCAGAAGTTACAGCGAAAATTTCACGGGTGAAAAATATTCGTATTTATGAAGTGGGTATTTCTTACTACGGCCGTACTTATGATGATGGCAAGAAAATTGGCTGGAAGGATGGCATGCGCGCTATTTTTAGTATTCTGAAATACAATTTATTTGCCCGATAAATGAGGAAAAAGGGATTAGATATTCTCAGGGCTACAGCTATTATTTTAGTATTGTTCAGGCATAGCGATTTAAGTGATAGCATTCTTAGATATTTTGGCTGGCTTGGCGTTGATTTGTTTTTCGCGTTAAGTGGGTTTCTTGTTTCAGGTTTGCTGTTTAAGGAATACAAAAAACATAGTTCAGTCAATATTAAAAGGTTCTTAATAAAAAGAGGGTTTAAGATATTTCCCCCGTTTTATTTTTTTTTACTGGCTACTCTTTTGTTTCACTTTTTTAATGGGGGTACAGCTTATAAAAATATCCAGCTATTTTCCGAATTATTCTATTTACAAAGTTATGTCTCTCAAATCTGGTGGCATACATGGACACTTGCAGTTGAAGAACACTTTTATCTGACATTTTCAATACTAATGTTCATCCTGTCAAGGCGAGGTTTCGTCCTTAAAACCAGGTTTATTATTTCATCCCTCATTTTTCTATTAATCCTGAGTTTTCTGATGCGTTTTTATGTTTCATACCCGCATAGGCATGAGGAATCTTTTGGTTTTATTCAGTCCCACCTCCGCTCAGACGGCATCATTATGGGCGTACTCCTTTCGTATCTGTATTACTTTACAAACTGGACAAACATCTTAGCTAAAAACAAGTGGGTAACACTCCTGGTGAGTACTGTACTTATATTCCCGGGTTTTGTATTTCCGGGGGGGAGCATTTTTATGAATACCATTGGATTAACAACAGTAAATTTGGGGTTTACCTTATTGGTTTTTCTTTCGCTGGACATTGAAAAGTATTTGGGAAATGATATTCTTAAGTACTTCAAATTTCCTGTTGCAGTGCTCTGTTTTATTGGTATTAATTCATATTCAATTTATTTGTGGCACTTAAATTCCAAAGACATTGTTTATTCGTATTTTGATTATGGTGAAAATATGATGACAATAATATATATTACCTTCTCAATTGTATTGGGTATTCTCATGTCTTATTTAATCGAAAAAACATTTTTGAAATTAAGAGGTAGCCGGGTTGTAAAAAAGCTTTTATAAATATGATAATATTGGAGGCAGATTAGAAACACTAAATTCATGTCAGTTTTAAAGTCTTTTAAAGTAAATAAATACTCTTTATTGTTAGTTGGTTTTTTCGCCCTGACAGTTTTGTTTTTCCGTTTCTTTTTCCCACACAACAACCCCATTAGTTACGATGTATTTGGTTATTATTTGTACCTGCCCTTTACATTTATTTACCACGATCTCGGACTGAGTAATATTGAACAAGTCCGGCAGATTATGGATATTTATGAGCCCTCAGTCACTTTGTACCAGGCAACAGCGGGTTCGTCAGGCTTTTGGATAATAAAATACAGCATGGGAATGGCCATTCTTTATGCCCCGTTTTTCTTTCTTTCCCATCTTTATGCGCTGTTTTCAGCCTATCCGGCAGATGGTTTTTCGATGCCTTACCAATGGGGAATAATTATTGGCAGTACGGTTTATACACTGATTGGCATTTTTGTTTTGCGAAAAGTTTTATTGAAATTCTTCAGCGATAAAATTGCTGCGATCACCCTTTTGTTGTTGTTTTTTGGTACCAACTATTTCGATCAAAGTATTTTTAATGCCGAAATTACGGGCAATCACCTGTTTACTTTATATGCCCTTATTTTGTGGTTTACTATTCGATGGCACGAAAACCACCAACGAAAGCACATTGCTTTTTTGGCTGTTTTTTCAGGGCTTGTGGTGCTGTCGCGTCCCACCGAAATTATCGTATTGTTTATTCCTTTATTGTGGGGCGTTTACAATTGGAGCAGTTTGAAAATCAAGCTTCGTTTGTTGATGCAATATAAATTGCAGTTACTGTTGTTTGCAATAATTTTTGTGTTGATTGGCTCGTTTCAGTTGTTGTACTGGAAAATTTATAGCGGGAGTTTTTTCTTCTACAGCTACACCAATGCCGGCGAAGGGCTCGACTTTTTATCGCCCCACACCCTTCAAACACTTTTTAGTTTCAGAAAGGGGTGGCTGATTTATACTCCAATGATGATATTCGCAATCTGGGGATTTTACTTTGTCTATAAAAATAAGCGGGAGATATTTTTTCCGCTGTTTATTTTCTTTGTACTGAATTTGTATTTGGTCTCCAGTTGGTCGTGCTGGTGGTATGCCAATTGTTTCAGCCAAAGGGCTTTGATGCAGTCTTATGCTGTGATGGCCATTCCGCTTGCTTTCTTTATTCAGCAAATAGCAAAATCAAAAACTGTCTTCAGATATCTTTTCACAGTTTTCGCAGTGTTTTTTATTGTGTTGAATCTGTTTCAAACCTGGCAAATAAAAAACTGGATATTGAGTGGAGATCGGATGACTTTTGCCTACTATAAACAGGTATTTGGAAAAACGGAGGTTTATCCGGAAGACGAAAAATTACTGTTGGTAAACCGAAGCTTAGCAGGTGATGAACGATTGAAAGATGAATCGGATTACAAAAACCGATTGCTCACTTCTTTTGATTTTGAAGAAATGCCGCATAAATTTCAAAAATATTTAGGGGATGATTTTTCTCATGGTGGAAAATATGCCCTTCAATTTGACAGTAGCCTTTTGTATTTCAATTTATACGAAAAGGATTTTAAAACGCTTACTCCTTATGATCATGCCTGGGTAAGGATTACATTTTATGTATTGCCGCAAAGTGGCATGGAAATGAAAGATTTTTCGCTGGTCATGCAATTTAGCCACAAGGGGAAGGCATATAAATACAAGTCAACTAATATTCGTCCACAGCTTGAAAACAATCCGGAAAAAATGGGAGAATGGAATAAGCTCAGCTTTGATTACCTGACACCGGAAGTGCGTTCAAAAAATGATGTATTGAAAATTTATTTCTGGAACAGGGGAAAGGGACAGGTAATTATTGACGATGTGACAGTGAGCGTTTTTGAACCTAACAGTGAAGAGTGAGAATAACGCTCAAAACTTGTGGTCAGACGACTATACGCCAGGACGAACTCGTCGTCCGACCACTTTCGTCACGGTATAGTGGTCGGACGACTTATTGATTTAGCTTATAGTCGTCTAACCACAAAACTCAAAGCTCACCCTACTCATAAATCATCATTCACAAATCACAACTCACGGTTCCGTATCCCTACGTGAAACACTTAAAATGGTACGTAATTCCCTCAAATCGGATTTCAGAAGGCAATTTATAGCTTCATTTTCTGTAATATTGAAGTCAGTTTTAACACGAAGTTTAATTTAAAAAAATCTCAAAAAATGTCAAACGTATTTGAACAAAAGGTAAATGATTTTATGGCTAAGGTCATTGCCAAAAATCCCAGTGAAGTTGAATTCCATCAGGCAGTTCACGAAGTAGTAGAATCTGTAATTCCTTTTATCGAGGAAAATCCGCAGTACAGCGAAGCAAAAATGTTAGACCGTATGGTTGAGCCTGAAAGGGTAATTATGTTTCGTGTTCCCTGGTTGGATGACAAAGGTGAAGTACAGGTAAACCGTGGTTTCCGTATCGAAATGAACAGTGCCATTGGACCTTATAAAGGTGGCCTTCGTTTTCACCCGACTGTAAATCTTGGTGTTTTGAAATTTCTTGCTTTTGAACAGGTATTCAAAAACTCACTGACTACATTGCCAATGGGTGGTGGTAAAGGTGGTTCTGATTTTGATCCCAAAGGAAAATCAGACAACGAAGTGATGCATTTTACACAAAGTTTCATGAGCGAATTATTCCGTCATATTGGACCAAACACTGACGTTCCTGCTGGTGATATTGGTGTTGGTGGACGCGAGATTGGATTCCTCTTTGGACAATACAAAAGACTCCGCAACGAATTTACAGGTGTTCTTACCGGTAAAGGAAGAGAATGGGGCGGCTCATTAATCCGTCCTGAAGCAACAGGTTATGGTACTGTATATTTTGCAGAAGAAATGCTTAAAACCCGTGGTGACAGTATGAAAGGCAAAGTTTGTACCATTTCAGGTTCTGGAAACGTTGCTCAGTACGCTTGTGAAAAAGCTACCGAATTTGGCGCCAAAGTGGTTACCCTTTCTGATTCATCAGGATACATTTACGATGCGAATGGTATTGATGCCGAGAAATTGGCATTCGTAATGGAACTGAAAAATGTAAAGCGCGGACGTATCTCAGAATATGCCGAGAAGTTTGGTGCTGAGTTCTTCCCGGGACAACGTCCATGGGGTGTTAAATGTGATGTTGCCATGCCTTGTGCAACTCAAAACGAAGTAAACGAAGACGAAGCCAAAACATTAATGTCCAATGGTTGTTTCGTAGTGAGCGAAGGTGCAAACATGCCTTCGATTCCTGAAGCCATTGCTGTTTATCAGGATAACAAAATTCTTTATGGTCTCGGTAAAGCTGCCAATGCCGGTGGTGTTGCTGTTTCAGGTTTAGAGATGAGCCAAAACTCATTACGCTTGAGTTGGACACGCGAAGAAGTAGATGCCAAATTGCACCAGATTATGAAAGATATTCATTCTACTTGTGTGAAGTGGGGCAAAGACGGTGATTATATCGACTATGTAAAAGGAGCCAATATTGGTGGTTTCGTAAAAATTGCTGATGCAATGCTTGCACAAGGCGTTGTTTAAGTAGCAATAATTTATTGATAAAAAAAGGCTGTCCGCTTGGGCAGCCTTTTTTTGTGAATTATTTGTGTTCATATGCCCACCAATAAATTGGATGGCTAAAAGTCAATCATCCCTTCGGGACTTTGTATTCGTCCCGGAGGGACAGAATGATAACCCCCGAAAGTTTTCGGGGTGCATTTATGCCAGGGCAAAAAAGTTTCTCGTCTTTCCCCACAGTTGGTGTCCTCACCAACTGCTAAAACTCAATATTCCTTGAATTGTTTTTAATCAAATGGGAAACTATTGTTGGTGAGGTCACCAGCAATGGGGAAGGATTGTGTAAATATGCCCACCAATAAATTGGATGGCTAAAAGTCAATCGTCCCTTCGGGACTTTGTATTCGTCCCGGAGGGACAGAATGATAACGGCCCTTGCATTCATGCCAGGTTTTTTCATAATAATAAAGGTAGAGGAGATTATTATTTTTCGTAAAACTCCAACGGCATTAATACCCTGTCAAAAACAAAATATTGCATCAATACAAAATCTTCGCCATCGTTAATCTGTGCATAAAAACGGTCGTGGTCAACGGGGATGAGGCCGCCTTCCCCATCAACCATATTGTCGGGGATGGCATTGCGTTTGAACATCTTTACTGTGGTTTCGCCTTTTTTACGGTCGTTGATGGAGATTTTATACAGAAATGGAGAGCTAATGATTGAGTCTATTTTTTCCGGAGTGAAAAGATTATTCAATCGGGTTTCGTAACGCAAATCGGCGAAGGAAGTCAAAAGGTTCAATACTTTTAATGTATCGTAATTGGTTACTTTTCTGTTATTGGCTAAAGCAATGAGTTCATAATTCCCACGGGCATCATTTATATCTACCCTGAAACTACTTTCCGATTTGTTACCAAAATAAATAGCCAGGCTTTGGATGTCGATTAGTTTGCTATTGAAAACATTGTGGCTCTTCCAGGCATCTTCCATTGGTGAAAATCGTGTCGAAATATATCCGCGTAAATAAGGCAGGTACACCACATAAGGCCGTTCGGCACCTTCCATCAGTAAATAACTTCCACGCATGTCCTGAGTAGCATCGCCAACATAAAAAACTTTTGCCAGGCGCTCGTGCTGAAATAGTTTGATCTTGTCGAAAAGGTTGATGCGGTAAGCCATTTTGTAAATCTCCACTTTAATACCAATGGTCGCCATGCGGTTTACAACATTGTTGTGACTGGAATTAGAAACCGGCGCTTTTACTTTCATTTGGTACATTGTGCCCAATAGCGTTTCTATCATTTTTGGATGGGCCACATATTTTCCGTCCAGCTGCCAGGCATTACCTTTTCTTTCCAGAAGCACAGTATGATCCTGTTTGTCGGCAATAAATATTTTGGTTATTGCCGAAGTGTCAGCAATGGCAAAACCCGATTCTTTTTCCTGCAAGGTAGTGGAATTATTTTGCGTGAACAAAACAACGGCTACGATTGCCAGAAAGAGCAGGATAAAAATAATGGGTCTGTTTTTTTTCATTTTATAAAATTAATGCCACGAATGCACGAGTAAACATTCAAAAAGAAATTAGTGCATTCGTGGCGATTATTCAATCATTTTCTATGAAGTATATTTTCTTCTTCTTAACCAAATCAGTATCAATCCAATGAACATCACCAGCACTACCGGGGCCAATAAATTGAATACCTGCCAGAAAACTTTGTTGTTGTTTACTTTGGTTTTGTCGAGCAATCTCAGTTTCAGTTCGCGCGAGCGGATAGAGATTAATTCAGAACCATCTGTCAGAAAATTCAGAGCATTAAGAATGAAGCTTTTGTTGCCAAAGGTTTCGCGGGTAAATTGGTCATAACCCAGAGGTAAAGGATAACCCTCGCGATAGTGAAATTGATTGCGGATGATGTCGCCATCAGAAACAATAATCATACTTGTGGGCTGGCTTTGGTCTTTAAACCCGATTTCTTTCGATTGAGAAACGCTTGGCGGCACCCTGTTTTTAAAATCAGATTGAAACACGCCTTCCAATAAAACAGCTACAGTTTGTGGCGGACCGTGATAATATTTTTCGTCGGGCTGTTCCCTCGTTATGGCAAGACTTACCATAGTTGGCACAGGAATAACTCTTGAATAGGGTGAAGTTTGCAACAAAACTGTCTTTTTCACATTTACACTTTTAACCAAATCGATGCTGCTGACAAATTGTGTTTTTATGGTGTTGAGGTTTTTAACAATCGGGTGTTTTTCGAAGGGTGTAACCAAGGGGAAATAATACCACGGAAAAAAACTGATTTGCGCCTGACTTCCGATTTGCCCGGTACGCAAAGGAATTGACATGGCAACCAAATCCATTACCAGGTTCTCATTTAGCTTTACACCATAAGTAAATAACTGATCCTGAAGATCGATTTTGTTTTGCACGGCAACGGTAGATTCCTGCCTTTGAATACTATCCATACTTGCAAAAACCGGGTCAATCAACCACAGTACTTTACCACCATACATAATGTATTGGTCGATGATGAATTTGTCTTTGGGTGAAAAAACTGAATCGGGTTTGGCAACAATAATGGCTGCGTATTTTGGAATAATTCTATATTCATCATTTACAGAATCGACAAGTGCGCGTTTTACTAATGCGTTAATCTGCCCGTTAATAATCAACCTGACAACTGAGTAATCTTCCGAAAGTGTGTTTGCAATATCAAAAGTTTCCTGTTCATCCAATTCGCCATGTCCCTGAATAAAGGCAATGGTCGGTTTTTTCTTACGGCTGATTTTTCTGATGGCATTTGTAAATTTGAATTCCAGGTTTTGAATGGAATTATTGAGAACGGCTTCAGGAGGTACATTCATCTGCGTTTCCAGCAACTCAACGGCTACCTGATTTTCCCGATAACTCACTAATGCTCCGGGGAAAATTACCTGTTGATCCATTCCGCTTTTCGTTTTAACTTGAAGATTGGTAGGCTGTAAACCTTGTTCAATCAACAATTGGTAAGTATCATTTCTTTCTTTTACATTTTCGTTGGACGAGGGATTGATAAATTCGTACTGAATGTTTTTGTTGTGTGCCCTGAATTCGTCCAGTAATTCTTTGGTTTCGCGTTGCAGTCTTTTAAATCCTGCTGGGAATTCCCCTTCGAGATAAACTTTGAAAAAAACAATGTCATCGAGTTCCTGCAATATTTTTTCGGTGGAAGGGGAGAGGGTGTATCTTTTTTCGCTCGTTAAATCGAAACGTGTAAATATCATCGAACTGATCAGGTTAACCATTATCAGGATCAGGATAATAATCCCCAATTGTATGAGGTGTTGCCGTTTTCTGTTTTTTGTAGCTTTCTCCATCGCTGTTTTCTTTACCATTTTCGTCGCGCCAGCGAAAATTTAGTGAGCAACAAAAAGAAAACAATCATGCTAAAAAAATAAATCAGGTCGCGTGTATCAACAACCCCACGGCTGATGGAACTGTAGTGTGCGCTTATTCCCAGCGAGTTGATAAATAAATCAAAGTTACCGAACCATTCCAGCGAATATATAAACTCGAATCCAAGGTAAAGGAATGCAGAAATAAGAACGGCCACAATAAATGAAATGACCTGGTTATCGGTAATAGAAGAGGTGAAAATACCCACCGAAACAAAAGTGGCACCCAAAAACAGCAAGCCCAAAAAGGAGCCAAAAAAACTTCCCGAATCTAAATTCCCTGGAGGAAATCCCAATTGGTAAACTGAGAAATAGTAAATCAGGGTGGGGATTAAAGAAAAAACCACCAGCGAAAAGGCTGCGAAAAACTTCGCCAAAACAATTTGAAAATCACTCAGTGGCCGCGTTAACAGTAGTTCGATAGTCCCGCTTTTTCGCTCTTCGGCAAAGGAACGCATGGTGACGGCAGGAATTAGAAAAAGGAATACAAAAGGCGCAATAATAAAAAGCCCGTCAACATTGGCATAACCAAAATCAAGTATGTTGAAACTGTTGGGCAGCACCCACAAAAACAAGCCAATCACGGTCAGGAATACAATGATGACAACGTATCCCAACAGCGAACTTAAAAAACTCCGTATTTCTTTTAAAAACAATGAATACATACAACTTGCCTTTTTTGAAAGCAGCGGCAAAAATAATGTTTTTCACGCAATATTATTCTTGCAACAAGCCGGTTATTATTCACGCTACGGCGCGGTGACGCAACGTAATATTTTTCTCTGCGTCGTTGCGCCGCTGCGTGAGACAAAAATGTATCACCGCTTGAGATTACAACCCATTCACTATTCGCTGGATTCCGGTTTTCAAAAGAGCTTCATTAAAATTGATGAGCAAGCCGAGTCTTAGATCCATTAACCTGAGATATGTCAACAATTGCTTTTGGTGCACGGCCTCTATCTTTTTAACAGACTTAATCTCAATAATTACCTTGTCTTCAATAATTAAGTCAGCCCTGAACCCAACATTCATTTTAAGCTCATCCCAGAAAACAGCGACCGGGTGCTGCCTTTTCACGTCCAATCCCATTTTGGTAAATTCGTATTCAAGGATTTCTTCATAAACCGATTCAAACAAGCCCGGCCCCAATTCCCTATGGATTTTAAAACAAGCATCCAGTATAAGTGTAGCAATTCTATTTTCAGTCATTTTTTTGTTTTTTATGCAATGTTATTTTTGTCACGCCACGATGCAGCGGCGCAACGTATTTTTCCTCTGCGTCTTTGCGCCGTAGCGTGAGTTTAAACTGTACCGCTGCGAGCGCTCAGTTCTTTTTGTCAAGCATCAAAATCTCGTTGGCAATTATTTCGGTAATATACCTTTTGTTGCCTTCTTTGTCTTCGTAGCTGCGGGTAGTAAGTTTTCCCTGCAAAGCAATTTCTTTGCCTTTGTTTAAATAGTCAGCGGCAATTTTTGCAGTTCCTCCCCAGGCGACAATGTTGTGCCATTGGGTGTCTTGCACACGCTCGCCTTTGGCGTCTTTGTAATAATTAGAAGTCGCCATCGTGAAGGTTGCTTTCATTTTTCCATTGTCAAATTCGAAAGTTTTTGGGTCTGCTCCCAGGTGTCCGATCAGTTGTACTGAATTCTTTAAAGTTGTCATGATATTTAATTATTTAGTGAATAAAAAAGTGAATTGATTTTTAGATATGATATTTAGCATCAAAATCTTCGACAAAACTACAGCGGCCTTTTCGCCCAAGCCGGTTAATAAGCGTTTACATCCGTTTAATATTCGTTTAGAAACGGTTAAAACGGATAATATTCTGTAAATCAGTAATTATATTTTTGATCTTTTGGGAGGGAGGGATTGGTTATATTTGCGAGTTGAATGCAATTTGAATTAAAGTGAGTCGTTAAAACTATATGAATATAACAAATACCATATCAGCACTTCTAATGTCATTTTTTTTGATTTGCTTTCACCAAACAGCTAATGCATGCAGTATGTATAAAGTAACTGTTGATGGCAAAACAATGGTTGGATGTAACGAAGATGCTTGGCGAACAACATCAAGAATTTGGTTTGAAAATGTGAAGAACAAAAACGAATACGGAGCAGCATTCACAGGATCAAGAAAAGTTAACCAAAACCAGTTTGCGCCACAATCAGGAATGAATGAAGTTGGTCTCACATTCTCTCGTTTAGCCTCCTATTTTCCCAAAAAAAATACGCATGAAAATGGAAAAAAAGAGATTACAAATGAAGTGTTATATTTAACGGAAATATTACACAAATGTGCGACTGTAGATGATGTTAAACACTACATAGAGCAACATGACCACAGTTTTTTTATCGATGATGTATTTATTTATATAGATAGCTCTGGAAAATATTTAATTGTTGAACCTTACGAATTAATTGAAGGAAATAACCCTTACTACATTTTATCTAATTTTTGCCCATCAATAACTAACAATGAAAAAGCGAGAAAGCTTGAACGCTACAGAAAGGGAGAAGTTTTTTTAAAAACTCACAAAGTAAATGCCTCGTTATCATTCTGTACATCTCTTTCAGATACGATGCATGTTTGCCGAAATAGAAATGGGGACGGCACGCTACTTACTACCATTTGGGATGCAAAAAACGGTTTTATAAACCTATTCTTCTACCATTCTTACGATGCTACCGTTCAATTCAATTTAGCCGAAGAATTGGCAAAAGGAGACCATATTCTTAATGTAGCCAGTCTATTCCCTATCAACTCTGAATTTGAACGATTATCAAACTATAAAACACCTTTTAACACTCCCTCTTTAAGAATTTTACTTGTTATCATCGGAGGTGTCCTGACCCTTATAACCCTTGTTTTTACAGTAGTTTTAATAAGAAATAGAAAAACAGTAAATGCTTATAAAATTTTGATAGCAACTTCAATACTGAACCTGCTGCTAACGGTCTATTTTTTTGTTTTAGCCACAAACATCAATATCTATTATTTTGATGCACCGTACAAACATTACAATTCTAATTTCATTAGTACATCCTCCTATATTCCATTTTTACTACTGTTATCAATTATACCAATTATGGTTTATACCATTCGTTTCATTAAGAACGAGAGAAGAAAATCATGGGTAAAAAGTTTATTAATAGTTAACAACTTAATCTACATAACTTCATTTCTTGGGTTTGGGTATTGGGGACTCTTTAATATCTTGAATTAAAAATGAAAAACTGCATACACACAATGTATATAAATAATAGCTGAAACAGCATTAAATTCACGGATTGTAGCCCGCTTCAACTTTATTGTAAATTGAAAGATTTGAGTTCCAAAGTCGGCTACTATTCTTATACTAACCGTCAAAAAATCAAATTAATCTAAGCCACTGTCATTTTAATAAGCACTTTTGCAAAAAGCATCCAAACCCTCTTTTTCCTAACTTGCGCCCATAAAATTCCAAATATGAAAATAGCTGTTACAGGAGCCGCCGGCCATGTGGGTTGTAATTTAATCCGAGCATTGCTGAAAGATGGCGAACACAAAATCAGGGTATTGCAGTACCACGATCACAAAGGACTTGATGGATTAGACATTGAAATTGTTGAAGGGGATTTGCATCAGCCCGAAACCCTTGTCGATTTTTGCCGTGGAATAGATGTACTTTTTCACCTGGCTTCCAAAATTTCCATTGGTTCCAATTCCTACGAAAGTATTTATCAAACCAATGTGCAAGGGACGAAAAACCTGGTTCAGGCAGCCCAGAATGCAGGTGTCAAAAAATACATCCATTTCAGTTCTATTCATGCGCTGATTCATGAGCCATTTGATAAAGTGATGGATGAATCACGGGGACTTGCTACCCATTCTTTTATTGCTTACGAAAAAACCAAGTCGCTGGCCGAAGAATGGGTGTTAACGCAAAAACGCAACGATTTTGAAGTAGTTGTCCTTAACCCGACTTCCATTATTGGCCCTGCCGATTACAAACCTTCGCTCATGGGGCAATTACTGATAAGGCTGTACAACAACAGTTTGCAGGGTCTCGTTCCCGGTGGCTACGATTGGGTGGATGTGCGTGATATTGTAAAATCTGCCATCTCGGCCATTAAAAACGGGAAAAGTGGCGAGAGCTATATTCTTTCGGGTGGCTGGACAACGGTAAAAGAATTGGCGGATGTTCTTGCCGAAGAGAATAACATCCGCATCAACAAGCCCATTTTTCCAATTTGGCTGGCGCGAATTGGCGTTCCTTTTATTCATATTTGGTCGAAAGTAATGGGGCAGCATCCATTGTACACCAACGAATCGCTTACTATTTTGCAATCGGGAAACAAAAATATTTCGCATCAAAAAGCAGCCAAAGATTTAGGTCATACGGGAAGGCCTTTGGCCGAAACTTTAAAAGATGCCATCGACTGGTTCAAGGAAAATAAGTACATTTAGCCGATGATTTCCGAAACCATTTTTAACAATTTATTATACGTCTGGATGGGATTGGCTGTCG
>Ga0164315_10002751_pt1 | contig 13546 bp, 12 predicted proteins | sample GuaBasSedimGuay6_FD_113737 | JGI IMG/M metagenome (GOLD analysis project Ga0164315, IMG submission 113737) | Subseafloor sediment microbial communities from Guaymas Basin, Gulf of California, Mexico - Guay6, Core 4569-2, 0-3 cm | ecosystem: Environmental > Aquatic > Marine > Hydrothermal vents... | reverse complement strand
TGTGGTCTCTTCTGATCAGATCCCGCACGTAGTCAGAGGAGTTAGCGTATCTCCCTGAGTGTACGCATTCTTCAACCCAATCCTTCATTTGCCCTGGCAGGGATATGTTCATGGTAGCCATAAGTGTCTCCTTTCTATGTTGATTACAGAGACACCGTATGGCAATCCTTGTCAATTGTCAATCTTTGCCAACGTCTCTCATGTCTAACTATTGTCCTGTTTACCTCGGTGCTGACACACCTCAATCACGTTCGAGAGGGGTGCCTCTGACACACCTCTAGTGGAAATCCTCTACTCACTGATGCCGAACCGCTAAAATGGTCACAACGCTATCGGTATCAATCTCAAATAGGGCGACATACCCCCCATTCCCGAAGCTGATTACCATCTCCCTTAGAAATGGATTTTCGAGAGATGCCTTTCTGCAGGTGAATGGAAAATCCTGAAGAAGACCTATGCTTTTCCTGATTGCTTCAAGCGCACTATGTGCAGCTTCAAGATCATTCTCTACAAGAAATCCATAAAGTCGAAGTAGATCTTCTTTGGCTGCTTTTGTGTAACGTACCTGATATTTCACTTGCGAGCCTTGGCTCGTGCCTGCGACAGCATGTCCTCCATTTCACCCAAAACATCCTCTGCCGCAAAATACTCACCCGTTCGCTTTGCTTCATCACGAGAGGTTAATCCACGTGCGATAAACTCTTTTTGTACTCGACGGGACTGGATACTCGACCGTAGTGCTTGCTCCATAAAGCTGGAGAGGGTTTCTCCATCACGCAAAACGCTTTCGGCATCGTGACGTAGTTCAGGGTCCACTCGTAGAGATGGCATGTTTGCTGTTTTCATATCTGTCTCCTTGCGTTGCATTTGCAATGCATTGTATCGAAATTATCGAATAAGAACAAGGAACTTTTGCTAAACAAATGGCCCCTGGTGAACTGTCCAAGAGCCTTAAATAAGGTGTCTCGAGCACCTTGGTGGCCGAGACACCTGAATTCATGTGTCACTTGCCTGCAACGTAAGAATTGCATACCAATGACATATCTACCTTAGGAAGCGATATCTCTCTTTTCGGTCACCCAGCCTAACGACCCATACAAGAAGTGGTCACTCTTTTATCTCGTAGATGACACGAAAATTCCCAACCCTTATGCGCTGTAGGGAGAGGTTTGTTCCAGCCAATGTTTCCAGCCCTCTTGGTCGAGGCTCCTCAGCCAGTTCAGTAATGGCACCATTTATCTTTGCTGCCATCTTCGGTTCGTTTTCGCCAACTTTTTAAAGTCTCGGGCCGCTCGCGAACTAAACTCTATCGAATATGACAGTTGGTGTCAGATCAAGTTTGACCTACCACAGATAAGCCATCCCGCAAACTCTGATAGAAAATCTCCCGCAATCCCTCAGGCTCAAGAACCTGCACATGCGGCAGATAGGAATAAAGCCACGCAAGAATCTCCTTTTCACCACTGGCCTCAAAGCTGAGAGTCAGTGTCCCGTCATCGTTCTCAACCAATTCCTGACTAGGATGCCAGGTTCGCTCGCGAATCAGGTGGCCGATTTCTGCACCGAACCTTACTTTGATCATCTGCATCTGTTCATCGATCAGACCGAAGGCAGAACCGGTCAGGTCTTCTGCGGAAAAATCCTCCGGAATTTCAAAGCGTTCATCGAGAACCGTCACCTGCTCAATACGATCAACGAGAAAGAGCCTCAAAGCCTCTCGATTGTGAGCATAACCACCTAAGTAGAGCGCTCCGTTGTAAAAGAGTAAGGTATAAGGGTCGAAACGATAAATTTCAGAAGAACGTCGTGCCGGAGTATAGGAGAGATCAAGACGATACTGGTAAAGCAGAGCTCGGCGCAGCTCTTTCAGCAGTTCCTTCTGCGCAGCATAATCACGTTCCCCCTGAAACTTGGGCGAGGCCGTTTCGGCAATCCGTTCCAGATGAGCAACACTGCGGGGAGGCAGGCTCGAATGAATCCGGCTGAAGATAGCATCGAGATCATCCTGGAAAGGCGTCCCCTTCAGGAAGCCAAGCTGACCGCGGCAGAGATAGAGAGTCATCAGTTCTTCGAGCGAAAAAGTAATCGGCGGGAGCTTCTTGAAACCGGTGATGAAGCGATAAAGGGTCCGGCCATCGGCCTCCGGTTCAGAAATCAACGGGTAACCAGCATCACGGATCGCATCAAGATCGCGATAAATAGTCCGCCGGGTAACACCGCACTCCTCTGCAAGTTCATCCACCGTTGCCCCATATCTTGCTTCGAGGATACGGATTACATCATGCAGCCGCGCGGCCTGGCTGTATTTTTTGGCGGGCTTACCAGGACGACGCTTGCTTACCTCATTCATTGCCTTAACCTTTAGCTCTTATCATACTGTTAAATAGTATCTTTCATCTATCACGAAAAACAGCCAATCATTACTTATCTCATAATTTGCACCTATTCTCGAGCTGCATCTTATCCTGAACCTGTGATTTTGTTCAATCAGGAATGAAAAGGGTTTCCAGATTGTGCAACTTGAGTTAACTTGAACCCTGATTCTTCATTTATCCATAAAGCCAGATTGTAAAATCTATCCATTCCCAGTAAGGAGAACACAATGGCAGACAAACGTATCTTGACGCGCAAAGAAAACCGGATCGGCTTCATCACGCTGAACCGTCCCGAGGCGATGAACACCTTTATCCCCGAGTTTGCCGATCAACTGGATCAGGCTCTGTGGGATATGGAGAATGATGATGACGTTATGGTTGTGGTCATCAATGCGGCGGGGAAACATTTCTGTACCGGGATATCCCTTGACCAGTTTAACAACAAGAGCCACAAGGAATACCGTGACTTCCTCTACGGGATCGATGCCTTCTATCACACCCTGGCGAAAATGAAGAAACTCACCATTGCCTCGGTTCAGGGTTTCGCCCTGGCTAATGGTGCCGGTCTTTCCTTCGCCTGTGACCTGACCGTCGCATCGGAAACCTCGACCTTCGGCACCACGGCGATCAACGTCGGCCTGATCTGTCTCGGCCCAGCCGCGCCCATGGCCAAGATTATCGGCAGGAAGAAGATGATCGAGATGGTTCTGACCGGCGAGATGTTCTCTGCAGTAGAAGCAGAAAGACTAGGTCTGGTTAACAAACTGGTTGCTGCAGACGAACTGGAAGCGGCGACTTTGGCGCTGGCTGAAAAACTGGTCAAGAAGAGCCCTATAGCGTTACGCATCGGCAAGGAAGGTCTGAACCGGCTGCTGGACGGTTCTTACGACCAGAACCTCAATGAAATGGACGATCTCTTCGCTGCGATCTGCGCAACTAAAGATGCAGAAGAAGGGGTGCAGGCTTTCCTCGAAAAACGGCGGCCAAACTGGCAGGAGAAGTAATCTGTTTCAGTGCCACATCACAAAATTAACAAAAGCAAAGGGCCCAGGATTTCAATCCTGGGCCCTTTTTAGTATCAGCTTTGATTCTCTGTACAAGACAAGCAGGGTGCGGCAAGCAGCGCCCCTACGTGACAGCAACAGGCTCTTGTATCACAACGCGCCGGTTAATCATAAAAATCCCAGCCAGAACAACCAGGCCGGCCAGATGGATTATCCAGGTTGTCGGCCACAACAGCGCCGCTGCAGCCGCCAGAGTCAACAGGCGGAAAGGCAAATTCAAAGGTGTTTCCATATGTGCTTGCAGGGCCGATGTAAACGCATAAAGACCGAACAGGGCAAAGAAGAATATCTGGAACACCTCACCCCAGGAGCCACCGATAAAAGGTGTATAAGCAAACAGCAGAGGAACAATATACAGGCCCTTGGCGATTTTCCAGGATTGTATCCCGGTCGCCATCGGCTTGGTGCCGGCAATCGCTGCGCCGGTAAACGCAGCCAAGGCTACCGGAGGCGTAACATTTGAATCCTGACTCAACCAGAAGACGATCAGGTGCGCTGACAGCAACGCATACATAAGCACATCTTTGCTTAACATCGCCTCGCGCACAGTACCGGCAAGATCAACCGGGATAGCATCAACAATCGCCTGCGCCGCAGCATGAGTCATCGGGCTACCGATCTCTGCCAACCTCTCTGGAGAAGCAAACATGAAGATGGCCTTTGCCGTCTCCGTCACCTGACCATTGGCCAGGGCATCAACCAGCAGGCCATCAGCAATCAGAGCATGCAGCGCCGGCGCTGAGAGGGTGCCGAGGACAATGTAAGCGGCGGTAACCGGCAAGCCCATACCAAGGACCAGAGATGCCAGGGCAATCAGTACGATAGCAATCAGCATGTTGCTCCCAGCCCACTCGGTGATCATCAACGAAAAGGTGTTGCCAATACCTGCAGTAGCGATGACATTGACAATCAGCCCTACAGAACAGAGCAGAATGGCTGTCATCACCATGTTCTTGGCACCCATCGCCAGGGCCTCGATAACTGCTTTCGGCCCCATTCGATTAGGGCTGAGCCAGGAGGATACAACCACGGCAATAATACTGATCCCTGCAGCATAGGTCGGGGTAAAGCCGTAAATCAACAAGCCTATCAGCACCCCGATTGGCAACAGGAAGACAATGCCCCCCTTCTTGAGCACTTCGATTGCTGAGACCTTCTCATTGTCAAGTGCATTGACAAAACTGCGCTTGGCCTCGATGCGGACAAAGAAGGCTACGGTGGCAAAGTAGAGAATTGCCGGCAGGATACTCACCAGCACAATGGTGGTGTAAGGAATTTGTGTGTAGGTGGCCATGACAAAAGCCCCGGCACCCATAATCGGCGGCATCAACTGGCCACCGGTCGATGCTGCAGCTTCGGTTCCGGCGGCAAAGGTAGCCGGGAAACCGGCCCGTTTCATCAAGGGTATGGTAATAACTCCGGTTGATGCGGTATTGGCTACGGCCGAACCGGAAATGGTTCCCATCAGACCGGAAGCCATGACAGCCACCAACCCCGGGCCACCAACCATCCGTCCGGCCACGGCACGGGCCAGGTCGATGACGAATTCGCCGGCACCGGAGCGCAACAGGAAAGCACCGAACAGGATGAACATAAAGACATAGGTTGAGGAAATCCGCGCAATAGTTCCAAACAGGGCGTCATCGCCATAGACGCTGCGGAAAAGGATGGTTTCAGGTCTCAACCCGGCAAACTTGAACACACCATCAATATGTGCCCCCCACCAGCCAATATAAGTCAGGGCAACAATGATCAGGACCGGAATAAACCACCCCGCCGCCCGACGAGTGAATTCCAGAGCACAGAGGATCAGGATAACTCCAGCCACCCATTCATAAGTTGAGAGCCGCACCCCGCGTGCATAAATAGCGTCTTCCATGCCAATCATATAAAGGGCCGACCCTGCGGCCAAGAGCCCCAGGAGTACATCCAGAACCCGCCAGCCAACCGCAGCATTCTTCCTCAAAGGGTAGACCAGTGCTGCAATCAGTGCAAACCCGGCAAAATGCAGGGCATTCTGCCAAAGCGTTGGTAGCAAAGTGAACACGTTAAACCAGATATGCATCAGAGACACGGCCACGCCCAGAACAAGCAGTATCGTGGTATGCAAGGGATGAGCTTCTTCCTCAGGTGTCATCATAGCGTAATCTCCGGAGCATGAAGGTGGGTGTTTTGTCAGAAATCTGTGGCCGCCCCGGACGGGGCGGCCAGTTCAACGAATAATCAGTCGACAAACGATCAGTCAACCAGCAGACTTGCAGGAATCTTGATTCCAACTTCCTTATAATACTTGGCCGCACCAGGATGCAGTGGGATCGGCAATCCGGCAATGGCCTTCTCAACAGCCATTACCTTGGTTGCGCCATGAATAGCATTGAGGAACGGCAGGTTCTCATAAGTTGCCTTGGTGATCTGGTAAACGGCATCTTCATCCAGATCGGCGCGAACTGCGAGGAAGTTAGGCTGAGCAATAGTCCTGATATCTTTTTTCTGGTTGGGATAAGTACCGGCCGGGATCACGTAACGTGTCCAGAGGCCCATACCGCCGTCAGCCTGCTTGAGTTGCTCGTCAGTGAAATCGAGAATCGTGATTTTGTCGCCCATGGCTGCTATCGCCTTGGTGACTGCGCTGACCGGGGCACCGGCTGGGGTTCCCATACCAGCAACCTGGCCATTTTGCAGAGCATCAGCGGATGGACCGTACCCGACGTGGACCAGTTTATAGTCTTTCGCAATATCGACGCCAAGGTTCTTCAGCAATACAGTGTTGGAGCCCAGGGTTCCGGAATTTTTCTTACCCATAGCCATCGTCTGACCTTTCATCCCCACCAGGTCAGATGCTGTACCGGTTTTGGCGAATTTTTTATTAATGGTGAAGTGCTCAACATTTTGCCAGAGCATGGTCACAGAACGCAGATTTTTCTGTGGGCCTTCTTTGGCGATAGGGCCGGTTCCATTCCAGGCATAAGAACCATAGAGACCTTGCAGGATGGCAAACTGGACTTCGTTATCACGCAGCAACTTGATGTTCTCACCGGAGCCGGCCGAATTGATCGCAGACATGCCGATTTTCTGTTTGGGTTGCAGCTTGACCTTTACCAGGGTCGAAAGAGCGACGCCAACCGGATAATAGGTTCCACCGGTTGAGGCAGTGGCAAGCAGGTAACTGCGTTCTTCGACAGCTTGCACTGTAGCAACGGAGCTGAACAACAAAGCTGCAGCTGCAACAACAAAAGTGACTTTCTTGAAACGCTTCATCATGGACATGGTTTTCTCCTCCTCTGGGGGTTTATGGGTTATCAACTTATGTTGATCTTATTGATTCTATCAGAAAGTTTATAAGGCAAAGGATGTGCCAGAGTGAAAATACTAGAGAATTCGATCTTTAAAGGAATTTTGAGGTGCTTTTCGGCAAGATCTTGCCGACATTTTATGGTAAACGAGCAATTCTTTGCCGAGACGCTTGTCAGGATATCAGGGCTTGATCAGGTATATTCTTTACGATCCAGATTGTAGCGGGTCATCTTCTCGTTCAGCGTGCGTCGCGGTAAATTCAAATCTTCCATCACCGACTGCACATCGCCGTTGTGTCGCAAGAGTGACTGCTCAAGCAGGCAGCGTTCATAATGACGGACCAAGTCCTGTAGCGAAGAACCCTCCACCAGCACAGCTTCCGAATTGGGGTTCCGCAACATTGCTGACAGCTTTTGTCCGTCCGGCAAGGATGAAAGCACACAACGCTCTGCAATGTTCTTCAGTTCACGAACATTGCCGGGCCAGTCATGAGCCATCAACAGTCCGGCATCCAGATCCTGCAAGGGCACAGCCGGCCGGTTGTAGGTGGCAGAAGCCTGAGCGCTGAAATAATCAAACAATAGCAGTATGTCCCCTCCCCGCTCACGCAATGGCGGCACTAGCAACTCAATCACGTTGATTCGATAATAGAGATCTTCACGAAATCTCCCGGCAGCGCATTCTCCAAGCAGGTCCTTATTGGTGGCACTGATCAGACGCACGTCAATCGGTTGCGGCTCATTGGAGCCAATACGCACCACTTCCCGCTCCTGCAAAGCCCTGAGCACCTTGACCTGCAACGACAGGGGCATGGTGCCGATTTCATCGAGAAACAGGGAACCTTTTTCAGCATATTCAAAGCGCCCGATCCGGCGTCGGTCTGCCCCGGTGAAAGCGCCCCGCTCATGACCAAAGAGCTCGCTTTCAAACATAGTCTCCGGGATAGCCCCACAGTTGACCGCGACGTAATTACCCTCCTTGCGGGCACCGAAATCATGCAGGCATCGTGCAACAACCTCTTTGCCAGTACCTGTTTCTCCCTGGATCAACACCGGAGCGTCGGTATCAGAGATATTGAGAATCTCTTCCCGCAGATGTCTAATAGACGGGCAATTGCCGATCAAGCGCTGATCGATATCAACATTATTTGACAAACGACGACGCAGATCACGGTTTTCCATCACCAGACGACGCATTTCGCTGGCGCGCTGGATCACATCGAGCAGTCGTTCCGGTGCGAATGGCTTTTCAATAAAATCATAGGCTCCCTGGCGCATTGCCTCCACAGCCATCTGCACATCCCCGTGCGCGGTGATCAGAATCACCGGGAGCTCTTTATCTACAGCGTTCAACCGGGCAAGAAACTCCATGCCATCCATTTTTGGCATTCTTACGTCAGTGACCACAATGCCCTCAATCTCTGAATGCAACTGGGCCAGAGCTGTCGGAGCATTCGCATAGGTTATGACGTCATAACCGGCCAGCTCCAGCCACTGTGCCGTTGCCGCACGCATCTCCGCATCATCGTCAATCAGGTAGACCTTGCTGCAAATCATTGTTTTACCTTCTCGTCTGTCTCTTCAACCCTTAATAAAGGCAACTGGGCAATAAAGCGAGCCCCCAGGCCGGGGTTGTTCATTGCATGAATTGTTCCGCCAAGATCTGTGACAATACGATAGGAGATAGATAAGCCTAAACCCAGGCCCTCGCCAACCTCCTTGGTTGTAAAAAATGGATTGAATAGTTCTTCCAGATTTTTTTCCACGATCCCGGTACCGGAGTCTTCAATAATGATTTCAGCCTCCTGTTCATGAGCAAGAATCTGAATGTTCAGATCGCGATTTTCGCATTCGCGCATGGCATCAACAGCGTTGCGGATCAGGTTGACCAGGACCTGCTCTATCCTGCCGCGATCACCGCTAACGACGACCGGTTCATCCGGTATCTGTTTATGCAGAGACACACCGGCTTCACTGAGTAACGGCCCAGTCATCGCCAGTGCACCATCGATGCATTCCTGCACCACGACCGGCTTACGCAATTTTGGAGCTTTATAGGCGAAGGTTTTGAGCTGAGCGGTAATTGAGGCCATATGGTCAGTGATCCGCTCCACCGAAGCAAAGGTTTCATGTACCTTGTCTGACTCCTTGCGATCAAGAAGCAGGCGTCCGCTGGCAGCGTATGTACGCATGGCCGAAATCGGCTGGTTCAGCTCGTGAACGATCCCTGCTGCCATCTGTCCGAGAGCGGCCAGCTTGCTGCTCTGTACCAGCTCGGCCTGGGCATCGCGTAAAGCCTGCTCAGTACGGCGATGTTCTTCAACTTTTTCCTGAAGACGTAAATTAACTTCTTTAATGGTTTCCGCCTCTTTCAGCTTTTTGCGAGACAGCTTTTTTTGATATCGCTCCCGTATGTACATGCCGAGGGCCAGTATCAGTAAAGCTAAAATCGTACCGATTGTCGTAACAGCTTGAGTGCGTTGATGGACTTGTTTTAGTGGCGCAAAGTATGACAATGTCCAATCAAGTTGTGGATTCAGCTGGGAAATCATCAAGTAGCTTTGTCCGGCGGCGCGAACGAGTCGGCCACCCTCTTCTAAATTTTTTCCTATCTGTAGAGGGGCCTGTTCAAGAGATTGATTGCTATACTGTCGTTCAGAACGAATTAATTCTCTTTTTCCCGCATCCAGAGGTGTTAAGGTTTTGAAAGCCCATTCAGCCCGACTGGATAGGATAATCACACCATTGGCATCGCTTATAAGAACAGTTTCCCCTCCCTCGCGCCAATCATCAATTAACGGATCGAGGTTTGCCTTAACGACAACAACACCAAGAAAACGCCCTTCACGGTAAATCCCATGTGACATATAAAGGCCAGGTTGGTTCGTTTCCAGACCAATAGCAAAATAATGTCCTTGCTGGCCCTCTTTGGCTGCAGTGAAGTAGGGACGAAAAGCATAATTCTTCCCGATCAGTTTGACCGGATCTCGCCAGGTACTGGAAGCCACGACTTCACCCACTGCGTCCATAACGTACAAAAACTTGGTGCCAGCCCAATAGTTTAACGATTCGAGGTCTCGGTTGAGTTGTTCGAGATTATCCTGATGAATGAGCAACCGCGCCACCGCATCATTGTGAGCCATGACATAGGGCAGATTCTCCATGCGGTTCAAGACGCTTTCAAGGGCACCGGTATACAGCGTCAGGCGTTCTTCACCGGTCTCAACCACACTTTCCATCTCGACATCATAGGTAAAGCGGGTGGCCTGCCAAACCGCCCCGGCGGCAACAATAATGCCGATGACCAAAAACCACCAGGAGACTTTTTGCTTGAATAATCTGAACATTCGTCTGGCCCGCTCAGAAGCCCTTGACCATGCCACCGTCAATCATGATCGCACTGCCCGTGACATATGAGCTGGCATCCGAAGCGAGGAAGGTAACAACTTTAGCAAACTCTTCGGGATCCCCGTAACGCTTGAGAGGGATCGTCTGCACGGTTTCTGCAGCTATCTCTTCTCGAGAAATGCCACGTTGGTCGGCTTTAAGCTGATCGAGATAGGCCAGGCGGTCCGTGGCAACACGTCCCGGAGCAACTGTATTGACCCGGATATTGAAGGGAGCCAATTCCTCCGCGAGGCTCTTGCCCAGGCCAAGAATTCCCATGCGATAAACATTGGAGAGGATCAGACCGGGGATCGGCTGCTTGATTGAGGATGAAGTCACATTGATAATTCGGCCACCTTTCTTCTTCAGGTCTGGAAGGACTTCCCGAATCATGCGGATATAGTTAAGGAGTGTCAGTTCAAATGCAGTCTGCCAGGCGGCATCGTCCATTTTTTCAAACCCTCCACCGGCCGGACCACCGGAATTGTTAATGAGGATATCAATACTGCCAAGGCGGTTGCGGGTCGCCTCTACCAGAACTTTGATATCTTCCGGACGGGTAATGTCGCAAATATGGCATTCCACACGACCTTCTGCCACCGGCAATAATTCCTGCCTGGCGGCCTCCAACTGCTCGGCATCGCGACTGGTCATCATTACGTCACAGCCTTCCATTGCCAACTGTCTGGCCATTGCCTTACCCAACCCCTTGCTCGAAGCAACAACCAGAGCAACCTTCCCTGATAAATTCAAATCCATGATTTACTCCTTTTTAGATTGGTCGAATTCGTTACGGTCAAAACATCAAGACCCTTAGTTTTGTCCATCAGTGATCGCAAATAAAAATAAAATGTAATCCTTATTCCTTTTGGCGCGTTTAAGACAAATAGAAGCACACAGTTGGCAACTTTGGTTAACAAAATAGTTTGTTTGCTGATAATTGCCACATTCACCGTACAAGGGAGAGTATAGATGAAACTCGGGACGATTAAAACGACACTCGTAATAGCATTGACCCTGTTAGCAACCTTAATCTTGCTGGCAACACCGGTTATGGCCGGCAATAGTCAAGGTCCATGGACAGGTGGTGGAGAGTTTAAAAATGCAGTCACCAATGCTTTTGACGGCTATATCATGCTCGCTCGCGGTGGCGAAGGTGGCAACGGTGGTGGTGAAGGTGGCAATGGTGGTGGAGACGGTGAGTGCGAAGGTGGTGGCGATGGAGATGGAGATGGTGGCGGCAGTGGCGAAGGCGGCAGTGGCGAAGGCGGCAGTGGCGAAGGCGGCAGTGGTAATGGCGGCTCAGGTGAAAATGGCGGGAATGGCCCTGGGAACGGTGAAGGGAATGATGGTGTAGGTCCCGAAGACGGCTTAGGAAATGGTCCTGGAACTGGCGATTGTGTGAATGTTTAAGAAGCAATAGGATCAATTGCTGATAAAAAGCTATACTGGAAGCGACAGAAACCTGTATCCGCTTCCAGTATAGCTCTTAAAATAGTTTGGAGAGCGGTTACCAACTTGTATTTACCCGGTAATGAATTAATTGCTCGGGCCAGCAGCCTGTCGGACTATCAATAAACTGGCTGCTAGAACAGACGGAAAAGATGGAAGAATTTTTCAGATCGATAGAGCGTCAAGCTTTTCGAATCGCGCTGTTTGCCTGCAACAATCGGGAGGATGCGCTCGATCTGGTCCAGGACTCCATGTGCAGCTTTATTTCAAAATATTCACGAAAGGCGGAATCGGAATGGAAACCTCTATTTTATAAAATATTGCAGAATAAAATTCGTGATTTACATCGCAAAAGGTCGGTTCGATCCTATTGGCAGGTGTGGACTGGAGGAGCTTCAGATGAAGATGATACGGATCCACTGGAAAGACTGGAAGATAAAAAAGGACTCAATCCAGAGCAGGAAACACAAAATATGCAAGCATTGGAGAAACTGCAGGATGAATTAAAACAACTCTCTCTGAAGCAGCAACAAGTTTTCCTGTTGCGAGCCTGGGAAGGGTTGAGCATTAGTGAAACGGCTGTGGCGATGGGGTGCTCCGAGGGAGCGATAAAATCTCACTACTCCCGTGCAACAGAGCGGTTGAAAAAGAAACTGGGGAAATACTGGCCATGATAAAAGCTGATGAAAAATTTGAGGATAAGGTCCGTAAAACCCTGGATCAATCTCTGAATGATCTGGATAACGGCACTTTGGCAGAGATCCGCCGGTTGAAGTATCGGGCCATGGATGTTGCTGAGCATAAAAAATCCAGGAAACCGGTATGGGTCATTGCGCCGGTCCTTGCATCTCTGTTATTCATTGTGTTGCTGAACATGCCCCAGAGAGGGGACAATCAGTTTGTCACTCCAGGTCTTACAGAATTAAACATATTGACTAGTGCTGAGTCCCTTGATTTCTATGATGAAGATATTGAATTTTATGAATGGTGTTCAGAGGTTATGGCAAGTGAAGCGAATATGTCTGGTCAGCGTACAGCTGTGCCTGTTGATACTGGGACCAAGCATGCTGCTGGCACAAGAGAAGGAAGAAGTAGCGTTACCAAGCTTGGAATTGATCGAGTTTCTCGGTTCATTCAAGGATGATGATCTGGGATGGATTGACCCATTAGAGTTATTGGTGATGGAAGACGCGGACCTGGGACTTCCCCAGGATGGTGAAGACGATGAAGAAGAAAAGACCGATGATGAAAAATAACTGTACCAATTTAAAGATCCTGTTGATTATTGCGATTTCTGGCATTTTGGTGTTCGCATCAATCAGCCCTCTTTGGGCTATGCCATTTTCGGAGTTAAGCGAATCGCAGCAGCAGGTATTGAGCAGCTACGCAGAGAGTTGGGGTCAGTTCCCGGCTGAAAAGCAACAGCAACTCCAAAAGGGGGCCGAGCAATGGGCTTCCATGACTCCGCAGCAAAAGGTTCAAGTGCAACAGCGCCTGGAACAATGGCAACAGCTAACTCCCACTCAGCAGCAACAGGTCCGCACACGCTTCGAACGTTTTCAAACTCTTTCGCCGGAAAAGAAAAATAGTCTGAACTCCACGTTTGGAAAATTTCGAGCTTTGTCCGTAGAAAAGAGGAACCAACTCAAAGCACGCTGGCAAAAAATGACTCCCCAGCAAAAGCAGCAATACCGGTCAAAATTGAGCAACAGTTCTATGGGAACAGGGCAACGAGCATCCGGAATGACTGATGAAATGGGGAAAGGACCTTCTGCAGATTCTGAAGCTGGTGTTGGTATGGGAGATCACGGACCCGATGGTGGTATGGGAGACTCCGAAAGTGATGTAGGTATGGGAGATTCCGAAGCCGGCGGCACGGGAGGCTCCGAAAGTGGTAGCGACTCCGGTGGCGGCGACTCCGACTCCGACTCCGACTCCGACTCCGACGCCGACTCCGACTCCGGCTCAGACTCCG
>Ga0164315_10002750_pt1 | contig 13546 bp, 9 predicted proteins | sample GuaBasSedimGuay6_FD_113737 | JGI IMG/M metagenome (GOLD analysis project Ga0164315, IMG submission 113737) | Subseafloor sediment microbial communities from Guaymas Basin, Gulf of California, Mexico - Guay6, Core 4569-2, 0-3 cm | ecosystem: Environmental > Aquatic > Marine > Hydrothermal vents >... | reverse complement strand
TGGGAGTAAACAGATTGGTGGGTGTAATCGGTTATGCTTTGTACTCTCGTCTAAGGCACTGATCCTCACATCAATCCGTTCAATCCACAAATCATGTCAATGGCCCTTGCACCAATCCGTTCAATCCCCTGATCCGTTGTACTAAATCTTAGGTTCATGGGAGTAAACAGATTGGTGTGTGTAATCGGTTGTGCTTTATACTCTCGTCTAAGTCACTGCTCCTCAGATCAATCCGTTCAATCCACAAATCATGTCAATGGCCCTTGCACCAATCCGTTTATCCACGTCATCCGTTGTACTCTCGCCTTTGAAGCGATTCCAACAACAACCGCAATTCCACCACCATGTTATAACTCAACTCCGCATCATCCGCCAATTTTGGATTTCTATCGCCTTTGAGAATGGCTTGCAATTTAGAAATCATTAGCTTGGCTTCAGGATGATCTGCCCATTTTGCTAATTCTTGTTCTGCCTCACTAATTTTCCCATCCCGCATAGCTTGAGCCATAAACAGACAAAGTTGTCCAGCACCACTATAATTTTCCCCACTCGCCCGACGATAAGCCATAAAACGCTCAATAGCCTGTTGCCGGGCTTCTGCGGCAGCTTGTGGGTGGTTAGTGGCTTGTTCTAGAACATATAGAATAGCCCAAGCTTTCCAAGGTGTAGCCGCATGACCAAAAGGCTTAAGACACTCAAGGCCCCGTTGCAGTTCACGGCGAGCTTCATCGTAGCGGTGCAGTTTGATGAGGGTGTGGGCTAGGTTATTGCGATCTGAACCTTCATCTTTCATGTTTTTTAGTTCAACATGAATATCTGCTGCTTGCCGAAAAAACACCACAGCCTCTTCTAATCGTTCCATTGCAAGATATAAATTGCCCACTTCACCTAAACTACTCGCCTCACCTGCTTTATTTTTTAGTTGCACACAAATAGCCAGCGATTGCCGATAGGCTTGCTCGGCCACTTCAAACTGTTTGGCTTCCTTGTGTACCATACCGATTTGATGCCAAGCACTCGCCACACTGCCCCATTCTCCTAAGGCTTCAACAATGGTTTTCGCTTCCGTATAGTGTTCCAGTGCGTCGTCATAGCGTTTTTGTTTTAGGCGGACTGTGCCAAGTTGGCCTTTACCGACAGCAACGCTCCTTGCATCCTCTTGTTTTTCATCCAGTTGGATAGCGGTTTGATAGGCGGTTGCGGCCTCCTCCAGTTGTCCTAAATCTATCAAGCAATCGCCCCTTTCCATGATAGCGCCGGATGCCATGCGTTCAGCACTTTGATTACCCGTATCCGCTAATTGCTGGAAGCGTTGTTGTGCTTCGTTTAACGGTTGCAATGCGGCTTCGGCTTGTCCGCCCCTGTTTAGCACTTGGCCCAGTAATTTATAAGCCATAGCCATATCATAATCGGCATCTGGATAGGCTTTTTCACCCGCCTCAACACTGTGTTGCCATAATGCTTGCGCGGCAGTGTAAGCAGCGGGTAAATTCCATTTGTCTAGTAATCGTTCAATCTGTAATCGCTCTGATTGAAATTGGGCTCTACTCCATCCGGTTAAACTTTGCTTGGCTTGTTCTCGTACTGCGATAGCTTGGGCTAAGGCTTGGGGATGGTTTAAGCGAGCAAGTAATTGCTCTATGTTACCGGCTAAATTCACCACTTTTTCTGGCGTGGCTTTGTCTGGTATCCAGGCCAATAAGGCCATTAAATTGGGTAATTCTAACAGGGTTAATTGGGCAGATAATTGGGCATCTTTGAATTGTTGTTTATAAAGAAAATCAACAAGTTGCCTCATTGCATCTGCCCATTGCTCGGTGAATTGGGTTTGCTCGGTGGTGTCCATTTCACGGCGTAGGTAAGTTGGGAGGGCTGGATCAAGGCTGAGGTATTCATAACCTTTTTCTTCCGCTAAACCAACGTCGATTAATTCTTTGAAGATTCGCGTTGCCGTGTCTTCATCCTTTCCTGATAGAGAATACAACACATGAAAATGCACACCACCATGACACACCGCCAAACCTCGAATTTTCTCTCGCGTTTCTGGTGACAACCGCCGCAAGGAGAGTTCGACACTGGCATACAAGGAATTTTCCCGATCATCCGGGTATTTTTGGTGCAAGTCTGCCATGATGTGCTGCAAGGTTTCGGTGGTGGCACACACGCCACGCCGGCTCACTTCTCGCGCTAATAAGACTAAGGCCCGCGCATGGCAATGCACCGCTTCCACCAAATCCTTGATTTCTTGGGGCGTTGTGCCCGGATCGCTTTCTTTCGGTGTCCGGCCTTCTTGCCGCATCACTTCCCGAACCAATTCAATCGCCTCGCTTTTACTAAGCGCACCTAACTGAATCTCGCGGCCTTTATGATCAAACGGAGCCGGTAACGGTTCACGACTCGTCAACACGATGCGCGTCGCGGGATCCGCGTTGAGCAAGCTTTGGCATAATTGCCAGATTGCCGCGATTTCCCGGGTTTCAACCCCGCCGGTCGGCGCAGCTAACACACTTTCTAAATTATCTAACACAATCAACGTCTTATGGTCAGATAAGGCACGGACGACCGGTTGAATGGCTTGCTTTAAGTCGGGATAGGTGGCCACGCTCCAGTGATCGCCATCGGGTAACACCTGCCGGCCTAACTGATCTAACAGGCCTCGCGCATCGCTATACTCTTCCAAACTGACAAACGCGGCCCGTTGAAAACGTTCCGTTCGCACCAGCCAACGCGCTAACTCCACAGCCAAAGTCGTTTTCCCAGCCCCGCCGCTGCCCCGCACAACGGCATAAGGCTGCTCAGCCAAGAGGCGTTCTAATTTCAACAAATCGCGACTGCGCCCAATAAACGTATGCGGTGGCGATTCGGGTAAGGCGCCCAAACTCAAACGGCGTTGTTGCTGTTGCAATTGCTGCACCGCTTGCGGGGGCAAACGGGTGAATAATTGCGGATCATGGCGTTCTTGAAATAACACCGGTACAAACCAATCTTGTAAATGAAATTCGCCAGAGCCCATTTTGTCAAACCGATAACTGTCGCCTTTTAAGGCTTGTTGGCCCGCCAACATCGCTTGCCCCACTCGCGCCCCTTGCGCCAAAGCGTGATAAAACGCTTTCACAAATCGTTGTGCGGTGGCCACAAAAACGGTATAACTCATCGCCACCACCGAAGTCGTGCCTTCTTCCAACAACTGCGCGGCTACCGAAGCCGTCGGATCGGTTTCGCTTTTCGCCGTTTGACAGGCATCCAAAAACACCAACGGAATCCGATAATCCCGAATCACCGCCGCGATTTCCTTCGCATCAACAAAAGCCGTTGCCCGGTGTTCCAATTGATGCACGGTTTTCGGGCTTTCAAAACACAACCCCCCTAAGCCTAAAACGTGATCAAATACGCCATGTCCATCAAAATGCACCACATCAAAGGGTTGTTGCCGGGCATCAGCGTTTTGCAAAGCCAGTTGCAAGGCAGGAAAAGTGGGGGGTGTCAACAGCGTCAAGTTCACCAACTGATCGCCTAAAGTCTCCATCGCCTCCACCAATGGCAAAGCACTGGCACGATGATCCAAATAACCGGCTTGTTTATCGTCAGGGCGCGGACTGACTAATAAAATTCGGATCGGTAATTCGGCGAAACGGACAGGGAAATCGTGGTAATTCGGCAAACGCCGTCGCACCCGCACGGCCTGTTTACCTTGAAATAAATACCCGCGCCCATCATGCAGCAATTCCCAAGGCAAACGCAACCATTCGCTGGCGGCCTCATTAGCCAAAGCTTGCGCTTGGGTTTCAGAACCTTCAGGCAATTGGCGATCAACAAACAGCGAAAAACGCCGTTCCGCGTCAAGGGCCGCATGTTCCCACGCTTGCAAGGCCGCTTGAGTCGCTTTAGTGTCAAACACCGCTTGAAATAAGGCTTGGCCCCACAGCGGCAATTGGGCCTCAATCCGCAGTGCCCGATCTTTAAACCCGCCCATCGGCCAAATATGATATTGCTCTAAATACCATTGCAAATCATCAGCTTCGATAGGCCCCAACGCGGCAGTCAAATAAAAATCGGGACTTTCCACCTCCCGGGCCAGCGGAAAATGGGCAGGGGTATAAATCAACATCGCCGTCGCTTTAGCCCGGCGCTTACCCTCAAGTTCTTGAAAATGCAGATTTTTCAATTTGAGCAACAACTCCGCCACGGGTTGGGCCTCAGTTTCCAACAAGGGTTGTTGATCATCAGGCAACCGCTCCCCCAATGCCGCCAAAATCGCCGGCAAGGCTTCCCGCAAACCGGCCGGCTTTAATTGAATAGGAATCGCCAAAGGGGGTTCATCAAACCACAAATCCAAAGCGGCCGGCAAAACCCCTGGCAATAATAAGGGAATGACAAGCTCAGTTTTTTCTTCAAGCTCACGTTCAACGGCCAGAGCAATTTCCTTACGCACCCAAGGTGAATTAATGGTATTAGGACTTAAAACGACCAAAACTTGCCTAGCGTTTTCAATGGCTTGCTTGATTTCAGGGGCCAAGCGTTTTCCCCCACGCAAATTGCGTGAATCCACCCAAACCGTCAAAGCTAAGTGTTCTAATTCTAGGCGTAATTGTTTGACGAAGTCATCATCTTGGGTAGCGTGGCTAATAAAAATAGATTGTGTTTTCATTGAAGTCTCTATTTCATGTTGGTAGAATGCAGGTTGTTTCGCTTTCGCGAGGGCGATAAAGAAAGAAGGGCGAACACGCAGGTTCGCCCCTACAAAACGTGGTTTTGTAGGGGCAGACCTGCGTGTCTGCCCTTGTGAAATGATTTACCTGAAAATCTAGAAATGTGAAATTGCGTTCTTTTGCGACTTTTGCGCCTATTGCGTTACTTTTTCCATCAATAAATCGTACCTATCCAAAAATAAAACCGTGTCCGAAATCAAATCAGAAATACATCTTGGAGATTGTTTGGAAGTCTTAGCCACCTATCCCAACAATTTTTTTGATCTTATCATCACCTCTCCGCCCTACGCAGATAGCCGTGCCAATACTTACGGGGGGATAAAACCCGATGACTATGTTGACTGGTTTTTGCCCAGATCGCAACACTTGTTACGGGTATTAAAACCCAGTGGCACATTTATTTTAAATATCAAAGAAAAAGTCGTCGATGGCGAAAGACATACTTATGTCATTGAATTGATCTTAGCATTACGCAAACAAGGGTGGCTTTGGACAGAAGACTTTATTTGGCACAAAAAAAATTGTTACCCTGGCAAATGGCCTAATCGCTTTCGCGATGCTTGGGAACACTGTTTACAATTTAATAAAAGCAAAAAATTCAACATGTATCAAGAGGCCGTGATGGTACCCATGGGAGACTGGGCTCAAAAGCGCCTTCAAAATTTAAGTGAAACCGATAAAAATCGTGATAATTCAAAAGTAGGCAGTGGTTTTGGTAAAAACGTCTCAAATTGGTTAGATCGAAAAATGGCCTATCCACCCAATGTTTTACATTTAGCCACCGAAACCAGCAATCGTCAACACAGTGCCGTCTTTCCCAAAGCACTCCCAACTTGGTTTATCAAACTCTTTACTCAAGAAAATGACATAATATTGGATCCATTTTGTGGTGCGGGTACGACTTGCCAAGTCGCACAAAATCTTTGTCGCCATTCTGTGGGCATAGAAATCAAACCGGAATATTATGAATTGACTAAGGCTAATCTTAAGAATCCAAGTCAACTATCCATTATTTAAAGAGTACAGTCTAATATGGGAACAATTACACAGCGTGAAATCATTGATTATGTTGAGAAAAATATTATCCCGTTTCATAACAAACGACTGGAGAAACTAGAACAATTACAACTGAACAACGTTGTTAAAAAGAAAAATCCCTATCTCTTCAAAGCCAAAAACATCAATACCGCACAAGATTATGTTAAAACGATTTTGGATGCGTTTTTATCTTCACAAGAAGAAGGGATTTTTGGATTGTTTTTAGAAGAGTTAGCGATTTTTATTTGCAGTAAAGTCTATAATGGTATGCGTTCATCCTTTGAAGGCATGGATTTAGAATTTGAAAAAGAGCAAGTGAAATATGTTGTCTCTATAAAATCTGGGCCAAATTGGGCAAACAGTGATCAACTCAAGAGAATGCGACATAATTTTAAAACAATAAAAGAGCATTTTGCCCGTTCATCAATCAGTGTTGTTGCTGTTAATGGTTGTTGTTATGGGCGAGATAATGTACCTGATAAAGGTGATTACTTAAAGTTATGCGGACAGCGATTTTGGTCTTTCATTTCTGGGAATGAACACTTGTACACAGAAATCATCAAACCGTTAGGGCATCAAGCTAAACAGAGAAATCAAGAATTTATGGATGAATATGCCAAAGTCATTAATAGATTCACATTCGCATTCATTCAAAAATTTTGTAGTCCTAACGGACAAATTTTGTGGGAAGAAATTGTTAAATTTAATTCTTCCATGAAGAAATGATTTATTAGTGCGACATAAAGTCGTTATACTCAACGAGGTAATAAACTTAACTGTTTATGGAATTGTAGGGTGGGCTTTGTATTTTTAAGGCCCACCAAATCGATCTTTCAGCCAAGCCATGAAAATAGTTGTTTCCTAATCCACTTCGCGTATTGGTAACCGAAAGATGTAAGTGCCCTTCCCTAAATAACGTAGGGTGGGTAGCGTCTTTTTGTGCCGGCCCCATTTGATTCTAGGATAAACGAATCGGATAATTTGTAAACGATATTAATGAAAATCTTACCCATTAACTTAGACGATCTGATGTCTGCGCGTACCGTTGAATCAGTCCGTTTAGAATTTAAAAAAACGGCCTCTGATCCTACCTTAGAACAGATTATTCATACCGTTTGTGCGTTTGCCAATGACTTTCACAATTTGAATGGGGGTTATATTGTTCTCGGTGTTGAAGAAGAAAATGGCTTGCCGATTTTGCCACCGGTTGGACTTGAACCAAAAAATCTTGATAGAATACAAAAACGCATCCGTGGTAATTGTAAAAGAATTGAGCCTGAATATTTACCCATCATTTCTCCTGAGCGCAAAGGGCAACCACAAGGGATTGCCCCTACATGGCATTGCGTAGGGGCAATCCCTTGTGGTTGCCCCATTTCAAAATACACGAAAATTTTTGGCGAAAGTACTTACTACGTGCGTTTGGGCAGTGAGACGGTAGTCGCTCAAGATGATAGCCTAACCCAATTGATGCAGATGACGGCAAAAGTACCGTTTGATGATCGTCGAAATCTAACCGCTTCACTTGATGCTTTGTCACCTGCTTTAGTCAGACATTTTTTATCAGAGATTAAAAGTGATTTGGTTGCACCCAACGTTGATATTCCAGCTATTGAGTTATATCGCAAATTAAGGCTCGTTTTTAAAGTGAATGGACACGAAGTGCCTAAAAATGTGGCATTACTTTTTTTTAGCGATCAGCCTGAAGACTTTTTTCCGGGAACAAGGATTGAAGTTGTGCAATTTGCTGATGAAGCTGGGGGGGATTTAATAGAAGAAAAAATATTTCGAGGGCCAGTGCAAACACAATTGAGTCAAGCAGTGGACAGTGGCTTGAATTCATGAGAGGAAATAAAAGTGCTGCCTCGTATCATTAACCATTGTTTTGAAGTGAAAGATGCCCAAGGGCACTCTTTGCAAGGAAAAGTGAAATTAAATGAGGTTGTCAAAGATTTTGTTAGAAAACCTATAGAGGATCAACCGGATGTTTTTAAAATGTTACATCATATCATCTCTCGTCGTATCTTGTCGCTGTAAAACGATAAATTGACTTGGTAATACGATAATAATTAGATTGATAAGTAAACCTATTTTGATGCTAATCGGTATTCATGCCATAAAAACAGACATTCATTTTGAACACAACAGCGTGCGCGATTAGAATATCCCCATAAACCGCCAATAAAATTCGCTGCCTCACTGGCTCAACTCAAAACCGTCTGGGCTGATTTAACCCAAAATCATGACAACATATTGTATTTTTTAAAAAATTTTGCTATCTTTCACGCTTTATTAAATAATGCCTATTTTATATGGCAGCTATGTTATCGTTTCCATTATCAGTTATTAATAACAGTTATCAGTTATAAAAATAGTGATATCTATCATGTCGGCCAGCCTAAAAGATTATCGAACACATTACATTTCGATCCCCCCCTTTTCAATTCAAAGCCTTTTTCATTCCCGGTTTCACCGTTTTTGCGCCCTTCGACAAGCTCAGGGGACACGCAAAAACTTGTTAAGTGAAAATCTATTTATTTTAATGTCAGTCAAAACCAAAATTGCCATGAACAGTGTTTCAAGCAAAAGTTTTTGCGCCCTTCGACACACCGAAGACAGGCTCAGGGGACACGCCAAAACTTTATTTCACGCTAAAGTTTCGCTTCGCGAAACTTTAGCGTGAAATCGTGAACTGTTCAGTTTTATATGTTGTTCAAAAGTTCATGAGTTCAAAATTTTATAGATTTTTAGGGTCTTTTTTTGGGCACGAAGGCAACTTAGGCTGCGCGTTAAGTTGGCACGCATTAAAGCTGCCCCCTGAAAAGAGCAAATACGCCGCTTCACCCTACAAAATTTGTTTGAAATGATTTGTTTGAAATGATTTTCTTTCACAGGGCGAACAGGATATCCTATAGAGTTTATACCGATTTAACATAACTTATTGATTTTATTAAAATTTATATTTTGATAAAAGCAATAAAATCTTAAATTTAATCGGTATAATGTCTCATATATATCATAATATTTTCAAAAGGGCGAACACGATCGGGCAGCCCCAGCGTAAAATGGCGTTCCCAAGTCATTCTTAGGAACGGTAACACTTTATTTATTTATTAATTACTAAACTGAGGTACACGACACTTAATATGAAAACGATTGTCCAGCGGATTGCGGAAGAACTTTCCGTACAAGAAACTCAGGTAGAAGCGGCCATCAGGTTAATTGATGAAGACGCAACGGTACCCTTTATCGCCCGTTATCGTAAAGAAGTCACGGGCGGTTTAGATGATACCCAATTGCGTACTTTGGAAGAACGCTTGCATTATCTGCGTGAGTTAGATGAACGCCGTGAGGTGATTTTAAATAATATCCGCGAACAGGAGAAACTCACGCCAGAATTGGAAGCGGCTATTCAAGAAGCCGATACCAAAGCGCGTCTCGAAGACTTGTATTTACCTTATAAACCCAAACGCCGTTCTAAAGCCAAAGCGGCTATAGAGGCCGGGTTGGTTCCCTTGGCACAGGCGCTATTGCAAGATCCAACACTGGTTCCTGAAGAAGCGGCGGCTGCTTATATCAATACTGAAAAGGGTATTGAGGATGTCGAAAAAGCCTTAGATGGCGCACGGCAAATTCTCATGGAACAATTTGCTGAACAAGCTGACTTGTTAGAGCAATTGCGTGACTACCTCTGGAACAATGCGACTTTCAAGTCTAAAGTGGTAGAAGGCAAGGAAGAGAAAGGGGTGAAGTTTGCTGATTATTTTGACTATCAAGAACCGCTGAAAGCGGTGCCTTCTCACCGTGCCCTCGCCATGTTTCGCGGACGCAAGTCGGGTATTTTACAAATCACTTTACCCGTCTTGAATAAGAAGGATGAGAATCAGGAAGATGTGGCACCTGCCTATTGTGACACCCAGATAGCCGCTTATTTTCAGATTGAAGATCAAGAACGTCCGGCTGATGCTTGGTTACTGGAAACGGTGAAATCGGCATGGCGTTTCAAGATTCGATCCCATTTGAATGCCCAATTGATGACGAAGAAGCGTGAAGCTTCAGAAAATGAAGCGATTGTTGTTTTTGCGGGTAATTTACATGATTTGTTATTAGCCGCCCCTGCGGGGCCGCGTGCAACGATGGGCCTTGATCCGGGTTTGCGAACGGGTGTGAAAGTGGTTGTTGTAGACAACACGGGTAAATTGCTAGACACAGCGACTATTTATCCGCACGCGCCGAAAAAAAGGTGGCAACAGGCTATTGACAAACTGGCTGAATTAGCGCATCAACATGAGGTTGAATTGATCAGTATCGGTAATGGTACCGGTTCTCGGGAAACGGATCGATTAGTGACGGAGTTCATAAAACTGCATTCCGATTTACGGTTGTATAAAATGGTGGTTTCGGAAGCCGGTGCTTCAGTGTATTCTGCCTCTCAAATTGCGGCTGATGAATTTCCTGATGTAGATGTGTCATTGCGTGGTGCGATTTCCATTGCGAGACGTGTACAAGATCCCTTGGCAGAATTGGTCAAAATCGATCCCAAATCTATCGGGGTTGGTCAATATCAACATGATGTCAACAAGACTCACTTGGCACGCTCTCTTGAGGGGGTAGTAGAAGATTGTGTGAATGCGGTCGGTGTTGATGTGAATATGGCCTCTGTTTCGTTGCTGAGCCGTGTTGCGGGAATGAATGCTGGCTTGGCACATAACCTTGTTGAATTTCGTAATGAACATGGCGCATTTCCTAATCGTGATAGCTTAAAGGCAGTGCCGCGTTTAGGTGAAAAAAGCTTTGAACAGGCTGCAGGCTTTTTGCGAATTATGAATGGTGACAATCCATTAGATGTTTCTGCCGTCCACCCAGAAGCTTATCCTGTCGTGGAACGTATTGTGGCTCAAACCAACAAACCTGTTAATGCCTTGATAGGCGATATGGCATTTTTGCGGAATCTCAAGCCAGAAGATTATATTGATGACAGCTTTGGTGTACCGACTGTCACAGACATTCTCAGCGAGTTAGAAAAACCAGGACGCGATCCGCGTCCCGCCTTTAAAATGCCCGCCTTCAAAGAAGGGGTCGAAACGCTTGAAGACCTTGAAGCGGATATGGTTTTAGAGGGGGTGGTAACCAATGTGACCAATTTTGGGGCGTTTGTGGATATTGGTGTGCATCACGATGGCTTGGTTCATATCTCTGCGATGTCAGATCAATATGTCAAAGATCCACGTAACGTGGTTAAAGCGGGAGATGTGGTCAAAGTGAGGGTGTTGGAAATTGATCTCAAGCGTCGTCGGGTGGCTTTAAGCATGTCTTTTCAGGAGAAAAAACAAGCGACTAAGGCTACTCAGGCTACTCAGGCTACTCAGCCTAAGAGCAGGAGGAAAAAGACATCACAATCACGCAACAAGGGGAAAAAGACGACGGCAGATGCGTCCAGAAATGAGATTAAAATTCCGAGACAGCAACAACAACCTGCGTTTGTTGGCAGCATCATGGCAGAAGCTTTTGCTAATGCTCGCAAAGGCTGAAATGACTTGATTTACAAGGAGGAATATCAGATGGCAACTCAATCGAGAGTAACCCTTAAAAAGGGTGAGAGGGCCACATTGACAAAATCTGCCAAAATCACGGCCAAATTGACTTGGACAAAACCGGTAGATCTCGATTTACATGCGTTTTATAAAACCAAGGAAGGTGCATTGGGGCATATTTATTATGATAACCAAGGCACTCTGTATCAACCTCCTTGCATAGAATTGGATGAGGATGCTGGGGTTGATGATACTGGGGGTGATAACGAAGAGAATCTCACTATCAAGTCTTTATCCCATGTAGAATCGGTACTGATTGCAACTAACATCTACCGGAAATTTAGTTTTTTTTCGATGGGTGACAATTTTGCCAAGTATGATGGCAAGGTTCTGGTGGAAACCAATATGGGAGACCAGATTGAAGTCCCTTTGGATTCTGATAAAGTGGGTAAATGGTGCGTCATTGCTAAAATAGACAATTCCAATCCCTCTGAACCTTACGTTATTAATATCAACGAAGTACAAAAAGCGGAACCGAGTCTCAAAGATTTTTAGAAGGGGAAAATAAAAACCTGACAGGTTTGAAAAACCTGTCAGGTTTGGGCCACGATACGATTTTTGGGGAAAATAAAAACCTGACAGGTTTTGAAAACCTGTCAGGTTTGGGCCACGATACGATTTTTGGGGAAAATAAAAACCTGACAGGTTTGGAAAACCTGTCAGGTTTGGGCCACGATACGATATGGCATTGGGCCCGCTTGCTCACCCTACAATTCTCTCATTTCTTTTACCAATGTGGGGCCGCGATAAATTAAACCGGTATAAAGCTGCACTAAACTGGCTCCCGCATTGCGTTTTTCTACGGCATCAGCTACACTCATTATCCCCCCGGCAGCAATGATAGGTATTTGATTTTTAAGTATTTTACTTAACTGTTGTACGATTTGAGTGCTACGCGCCTTTAATGGTGCGCCGCTTAAGCCGCCACTTTCATTGCTCAATGCAGAGTTTTTGTCCACACCCACTCGTGATAGTGTTGTATTAGTCGCAATCACGCCATCTATTTTGTATGCCAAGAATTTGTTGGCCATCACCGTCAATTCTTCTTCACTTAAATCCGGTGCAATTTTGATAACCAGTGGCACGTATTTCTTGTGTTGATCGGCCAGTTGTTGTTGGGCTTGTTTTAGCTTGCTTAACAGGCGTTCTAATTCTTCGCCCTGTTGCAATTGCCGCAATCCGGGGGTGTTGGGTGAAGAAATATTGACTGTCACATAATCGGCATACGCATAGACTTTGTGTAAACAAACTAAATAATCATCAACCGCGTTTTCCAAAGGCGTGTCAAAATTTTTGCCAATATTAATGCCGAGTATGCCGCTAAAACGTGCTTTTTGAACCTGCGCTAACAATTTATCAACACCTTGGTTATTAAAACCCATACGATTAATGAGTGCATTATCAGCCGGCAAACGAAATAAACGTGGTTTTGGATTACCCGATTGTGGGCGTGGTGTGACGGTACCCACTTCAATAAAGCCAAAACCTAATGCGGCAAGGCTATCAATATATTCCGCATTTTTATCCATCCCAGCTGCCAATCCGATTGGATTAGGAAAATGTAAACCCATGACAGTGCAAGGTGCGTGAGGCATTTTGCCAAACACCAGTTGGGTTAATTTAAAACGGTGTAATACCTTGAGAGTATGCAGGGTAAAGTAATGAGCTGTTTCAGGAGGTAAAGTAAATAGCAAAGGGCGCAATAGTGAGTACATTGTAATATAACTACAAGGATTGTTTATAAGAAAGGATAAGTCAGTTTATATAGTTACCAAATATATTAAATAATATTAAAAAATAGGTTGTAATAATTATAAAATAGGTTATATTTGTGTTTCTGAAAGAACAGAAAGTATTAAAGCTATTACAAAGTTCCTCAATGAAACTTTTCAAGAAAATTAATTAAGGAATTAATAGATGATCGTTCCCAGAGTTGAACGACATATTGTCGATATGAATCAACAATTAATTGATTTGTCTTATGCCTCGAAAAATCTCTATAATTGTGCCACATTTATTATGCGGCAAAATTTTATAAAAAACCATAAGATTATTAATTATAGTTTGATGGATAAGATAATCAAACGAGATTATGCCGAAGTTTATAAAGGTTTGCCGGCACAGTCCTCACAACAAGTTTTAAGATTAGTCGAAAAGAATTGGAAATCGTTTTTTAAATCAAATCAGGAGTATAAACGACTTCCA
>Ga0164315_10002749_pt1 | contig 13547 bp, 16 predicted proteins | sample GuaBasSedimGuay6_FD_113737 | JGI IMG/M metagenome (GOLD analysis project Ga0164315, IMG submission 113737) | Subseafloor sediment microbial communities from Guaymas Basin, Gulf of California, Mexico - Guay6, Core 4569-2, 0-3 cm | ecosystem: Environmental > Aquatic > Marine > Hydrothermal vents... | reverse complement strand
GCGTATGTCCTGTTGTATTATCAAACGATACATCGCCCTCTGGAAGAGTGCCTGTATGATAGGTTCCATCGTGAGCATGTGCTACTAGTCCACCTGTGCCAGCAACAAATTCCACTCCGTTGTTTCCATCGGGAGCTAATCTTAAAGTAGTGTCAGTTATATCGGTAGCTAGTTCTTCTGCTTTGATATCGGCTGCAATTGCATCTACGTGTTGAGTAACACTAGACTCGCTTATTGCGTCATCCGGTACTACTCCTCCATCTTTGCCTGTTCCTTTTACGTCTTTTGCGTCTACTAGTCCAACAAAACCATCGTTAGCAGCCCTAATAGCGGCTATTAGTCTAATATACTCGCTCATAATTTATCTCTCCCTCTAACTAATAGTTAACGATATTTCGCCTAGATTGCTGTTTGTACTGCGATAGACATAGTAGTCTTCTGTGTAGTTGTCTGGATTGGTAACAGATACTGTTTCTGGAGCCAAGACGCCTCCTGTGAAGCCCGATACGGTCCAGGTCTGTACACCGAATCGAACTGGGCTACAGACAAGCATGTACTGTGTCAGGCCTGTTGTAATAGATACTGTTCTGTCTTTAGTACTAGATAGTATTTGGTCTGACAAAGCTTCTATATCAGCTTCTGTATAAGAATCTGTTTTCGTTGTCGCGCCCCAGAAAATAAAGTTACTATCTGGCCCTGGTGGAACTGGAATAGGATCTATACCTACTATAATTCCGTCTATGTCGTATTCGAAGATACGTTCTACGTCTTCTGCTATTGTGTTTGATGTTCTAAATCTATATTCTGATTGGTACCTTGGTCTCCAAGAGGTATCCCCTAACCCAGTTAGGTTTCTTGGCGTCGCGCCACTAATAAAAACCATATCGTCGTCTTTGAATAGACTCCTAATAGAATATAGTTCATTTGAATGGGATAGCTTATTGTGTATTTCTACCCCGTCATCTGAATAAATGTTAACATCGAGTGTCGTTTGTTTTAAATTATAGAAGTATACAGTAGCGAAATCGCCATCTTTCTCATCTTTAGAAGAGTAATCAAAGCTATTTCCAGTTGTAGCTAATATCTCGAAAGTAATATAGTCACCCTCGGGTCGTGGACCGTTTTGTCTTGCCAAGATAACATGTTGGCTATCAAGCTCGCTAATTTGCATCAACCAGGCTTTCATTGCTGAGAGATGAGACATGTTACCTTTCCCCTTTCTTTAAGTTGTCTATAGCCCATAAAGGCTGTAGGTTGGTCCAGTGTACCGCTTCAATAAAGTAGTACCTATCGGTTAAGTCAAAGCTACAGAGAGGCCTGATGTGGTCTATGTGCCATTCTCCATAGTTGTCCCAAGTCATGCCTGGCTGAAATTGTTTCTCAAGATGTTTCTTTAAATATTCAATCGAACAGCCTAAATCGTCTATCGCTGAACCAGCTTTCTGTCCGTTCTTTATGGCCATGTATAGCCTACTTCTTAGATTGCCACTTAATCTATATTGAATATCATCTTTTCTCTTTTGGTTTTGATACTTTCTTTTGTGTTCTCTATTCTCAGGAAGCGCAGAAGACTTTCTTACTCGTTCTCTATGTTTCTCTTTTTGACCCGGACGAGAATAATATTCTTTACTATACTGTTTCATCCGTTCTTTAACATCAGGACGAGCATTGTATTCTTTTCGTTTCTTTTTTGTCTCTGGGTTTTTATTACGTTTGTCTTTATTATACTTAGAGTTACAAGCCTTACAGTCTGGGCGAAATCCAGTGGTTTTTTGTTTGTCGCGCTGAAAGAAATCACTAATTAACGGCAACTCAGTATGACATTTTGAACAGCAGGCTGATAAGTGACTCATGTGTCCTCCCTTTAACTAATTACTGATTGTCTAATGTAATTTCCATTATAAATAGCTTTAAGAAGCCTCCATCAGCACTTCTATCGTCTACTCGCATAACTTTATAAGTCCTGCCAGCATAAATAATCTTATCTGAATCTTTACTTAATCTTCTAGTTGCAACTGTAGCCTCTGTATAGGTACGAAGAAAGTCTGTGACGTACTCTCCCGTTTCAAACATTCTCAAATCGTTAGCCGATAAAGGTTGTGGTTTGATAATTAATACGTCAACAGGTTCAACAGGTGTTCCTGCTGTGTACTTACCTTCTGAATCGTATGTTCCATCGCTTCCACCTGTAACCAAAGAAGCTGTAGTGAATTCGTCTGAAGAGAAATAATCTAAAAGCGACATTATGTTTGCTCCTTTATGTTTCTTTTGGTCGCGCGATATGTAAAAAACTAATCTTTTGAAGGTTTCCATTCTATAGCGTCACGAAGTCTTCCCGTGTCGCTTGGAGCTACTTCTTGAAGGTCTTTAACAATCAGTCCACCTAGTACTTGGTTGGCTTTCTCAGCGGTAATCTTACCTTCTATGACAAGAAGCATAAGCTTCTTTTGTATTCGAATGTAGTCTGCTTTGTTTCTGAGCATATTTAAACGCATGAATGGCTGTGCTGGCATGTTTTGTGTACCGAATTCTTGATACGCTGCTACTTCTGCTATAGGTGTTCCGTTTGGATAGTTGCCCGCGTCGGCAAAAACTCCAACTTCAACAGCTACATCTTCTAGCTTTTCTAAGGCTTTGTTAACATCTACATGTTGAGTTCTTGTAACTTTTACAGTAGTCATTTTCCCAATCGCCCACCTTTAAACAACTAATGCGAAACCACCAAGTAAAGAACCAAGTCTAAGGTATTCTTGTCCGTAACTCGTACTGGACAGATACTCCTCTTGTTTATCTTTTACAGTTGCCGTTCCAAAAGAAACAGAAACATCGCCTACACTTCTACCTGTTACCGCACTAGAAGGCCCTGTAGCACCCGCTGCTGTCTTGTTGGCCATTGTGGTTAGATGGGCTGTTAAAGCAAGCTGTCCCCTATCGTATAGTGTATCCCAGACCTTTTCTGACATCTCTAGAGCTGCATCGTCAAGGAAAACTTGTACCCTCTCGTCTGTAGTTGTATCAAATTCAGGATATCTCGTTCGAAAATCTGCTAATACTGCCATAATTATTACTCCTTATTGAAAACTAGAGAGAAGAAAGGATAAGAAAGAAAAGACTACCGATATATCATATCTAGAAGTAACTCGTCGTCAATAGATATTCGTTCGCCTTTAGATAAATTGTCTTTTGCCCAAAGAGGTTGAGCGTTCCAGTAGCCACATAGCAGCATGAATAACTCTGGGTTATGAGAACCGGCTGACAAAGGAATGATATGGTCTATATGCCAGCCTTTAGGACCCCAGTTGTCCCAAGTCATACCAGGCTCGAATTGAGCCTCTAAATATTCTTCAAAGAAAGAAACAGAACAACCAAGCTCTTTAGTTGTAGAACCTTCGTATTCGCCGTTCTTGAAAAATAACTTGATAGCCTGATTTCTGCGAGAACGATGGTTTGCAATAAGTTTATATTCAACATCTGTACGTCTACGCTCTCTATAACGTGCAAATATTCTTTGTTTTACTTCAGGCTGATTGTAATAAGCTTTGTCTCTAGCTGCTTTCTTTTCTCTGTTTCCCGACTTAGAAAAGTAAGCCTGCATAGAAACCTTGGAACAAGAGATACAAACAGAACAAAGACCATCTGAATGGCTCTTGGCCTTGTAGTATTCAGAAAACAACTTGAAAGTATCGCATTTGTTACATCTCTTGATGTCAGCATTGAATACTTTCGTCTTTAATACAGAGATAAAGTTTCTTCGTGCCTGTCTAAAAATAGTTAGTTTCTTCTTATGAGCCCGCGAACGAGCACAAGCACAAGACTTACATTGTGTGTTTCCTTTGTGGAAGTAGTCAGTATCTCTTTCGGTTTTACATCCATTACAATAACGTTTCATCAAAATGTCCTTTCTTCAGTATCTAACTAAAGAATATCATAAAGATGTAACCATGTAAAGGAAAGCTGAAAGATTAAGAAAAGACAAGGCGGGACCCCAGGGCTTTAAAACCCTGGAATCCCTAAAACCTCAATGATTACGCTACACTGCGGAGAGAATGAATCCGGCAAGCGGGTGACGAAAATGTAAACCAGAAGTGCGAGCACTCATAGCAACTTCAAAACCAAAATGCTTAAGAATTGGCTCACCAATAGTGATGTCACTAGTGATAATCGCTTCTACAACCTCTGGGTCTTTTTGGAATAATAGAACGCCATCAGTACTACCAGCAGCGGTTCCTACTAGTTCATTAGCAGATACAATCTCTTGTGCCCAATCAAGTTGCTCAAGGATGTATTTACCAACAGTGGTACCAGTAGAAGTCATGCGAGTATTAAAGAGATAGTTCCTGATTCCAGGAGTCACAACAATAATGTTAGGCATGAAAACATCTTTCGAAGTTTCATTAATCGCGTTTTGCGCGGTAGAAAGATCTGCAATTATCTCATCAGGACTAGCAGTACCGTCCCATGCTTTAGAAACAGCAGAAGTAGCCAGACTAGAAGTAAACAGACCTGGAAGACCGTAATCTGCATTACCGTTCCAGAAAATGTCATTCAATGCGCGTTCGATTGCACGACGAGCTGCAAGTGCTTTAGCTGCATCTAGATTGAGACCTAGTTTTTGAGCTTGGAGTACTTCAAGAGTAGTAAACTTAATGTAGTCTGCTACGGTTTCTACTGGTTGAGTTACTTTCTTTCCAGAAAGGTCGATTTGAGGAAGGTCGTTAATGTTATTACCAACGATTTTAGCTTTGCCAGCTTCATCAGAAACATGATAAGAAACGCTAGTAGCCCATTCCGATCCAGTGTTATTCACTGGGAAGATTTTAGAGTAAGAAGGTACTCCGTATTTAACGTCAAAAGTTTTCTCCATGAGATACTCAAGTTGAGTTCCGAAGAAGATACCGCCATCGGCACTATCAAGGAATTTTTGAGCTTGACTATAAGTAGACATGTTATTTTATCCTTTCAAAGGTTAGTTGTTTAGTTTAAATTAAAGCTTCTTGACTAAAACCATGGCACCAGCGGCAACAGATTGGTCAAATACCCAACCGTCAAGTTCAAGAACTCCGCCAGAGACGTCTTCTGCTCCGCCGTCAATAACGCCAGTAGAAGCGATATAAGTAACAGTATCGCCAGCTGTAACAGCATCCGTAACTACTAGTACATATAATGCGCCATTTTCAGCAATAGAAACTGCTGATTCGTCTTTGTAAGTGATGCTAGTAGCATCAGAGAGTTGAGAGAGGTCACGAAGAGAGATACCTAAAGGAGCTGTTCCATCGGCTCCGCCAACTAGACATTGTTCGTTTTTGTCGGTGCCGCGCGAAACGACAAGACCAAAACCTACAACGCCTTCAGCGGCTCTACTTGATTTTCTCATAGGACCTGCATCTGCACTACCGGGAAGGCTAACAGCAGGAGCTAAGGCTACGCTTGTTTGAATACTCATTTTGATTTCCTTTCAAGATACAAATTGTATCTATTTATAGTTGATTGATTGTTTAAGTTATATGTTTTCTATTTATTTTGCCAGGCAGAGCGAGTAGCTTCACTGTACTTTTCAGCAGCTGTTTGCTTTGTTTCTTTGTCTTCTTCGGTATCAACAAGAGTTTTAGCAAGAGTATCTGATTCTTTGGTTTCTGCTTTTTGATTAAGAATAGTTTCAAATACGCCGTCGATAAAAGAATCTTCTTTGTCTGTAAGATCAAAAGAATCTCCAAGAACCTTTTTGATACAGAGATCTTTTAGTTCTTTATCGGTTTTGCCAGTAGCTTCAATCTCTTTATCGAGTGAACGAGCTGAATCCACAAGATTGATTCTCTTAGCTACAAGGCCGTCAAGTTGTTCAGCAGTAAGTTTTAATGCTTTTTCTGCTTCTAGTTCGCCCGAAACCTTAGAAAATTCTTCCTTTTGGTCGTTAAAGGCTGTTTCTTTCAGAACAAGTTCTTCTTCTTTCTTTAAAAGATCTGCATCTTTTGCTTCAATAGAATCAGATAATTCCTTGTTCTTGGTAACGAGACTCTCTACGGCTTCAAATTGTTCGTCCGTGAAGGTCATCTCGACACCGTTGATAGTTAATGTTTTTTCCATCTGTGTCTCCTTTGCATCGTTAATTCTGACTGTGCTTCCCGCACGGCCAGCCCGCACGATTGCTATGTGATTAACCCGTATATTCTTCTGTACACCGTCGTACTTACCGAATACCGGATGAACTCCCTGTTTCCATTCTACATCGGCGGTATAACCAGCTGATATCTGGTCTTTTCCAATTAGAACGGATTGAATTGCGTTTTCGTCTTGAACAATAAGGTTGCCTGTAACAATACCGTTTACCTCTATAGGCTCGTTCGTAGTAAAGCCTACTTGAACCTGTTTAATGTTTTTAGGCGTTACAATACCTTCTATAGGGTGTCCCTGTGTGATTGGCTTGTTAGTAAACGAAGCTAATGACTTCTTACTGAACACTTCCTCTTTCGAACGTAGTATGCGTATGGTTTTTAAGTTTGGCGCGGCCAAAAGGAAAGAAGGAAGCTCTTTATCTTCAAATACACCCCTCGAATACTCTTGGATTCCAGGCTTGGCATAACCAGATGTAGCTTGCAAGAACCCATCCGCATTGATTTCACGAGTCGATAATGTTGAGTCAGAAAAGTACTTCATGGTTTTGAGTTCCTTTAGAAAGAGACAGGTAAAAACTAGATAAGATTTAGAACAAATCTATTTGATCTTATGATATAGTATATCATATTATGATAGAATTGTCCAATTTCTACAGAATAAAACTGATATAACCAAGAATAGAGCTACAAGCCCCCTTAGAGGGGCTGTAGCCTATAGGTAAGGTTAGGTATGTGTTTAACTGCCTTCTTCTGTTACAGCGGGTGCTGCGGTCTCTTGAAGATTGTCGTAAGTTTCTTCTTCTTTTAATTCCGCGCGCACCTCTTCAACAGAAACAACGTTTGTACTTAAGTAAATAGAATCACGATCTGCATTCTTCTTCTGTATAGTAGACTTCTCAGTATCAGAAAGCTCCCACAATGAATTCCAAGTAGATTTCAAATCTTCTACTGGCTTGCCAAAGAGGTTTCTAACTAGTATCTCATCTAGTCTAGTTAGGCTTGGAGTGAATTCTGTTTTCTGTAATGCAGATATATAGTCATAGTACATTTTAGTCTGCTCTTCACCAGTGCTATTTAATCCGGGTGCCGATTCTCCAAGAAGTTTTGTTGCAGGAATTTGGGAGATAGAAGCGAGGACATTCAAGTATTGTTGTACTAGTCCTTGTAGTCCAGCAAAACCGTTTGTAACTTGTTGGTACGACTCGTCTCCATCTAACAAAAGCATATTGAAGTTGCTTTTCATTAGATCCGCCAAGGCAAAACGTTCAATAATCTTATCTTCCTGGCCAGCGAGAATCATTTGTTTCAAGCCTTCAATTTGAACAATATCTTTTTTAGCTTCAAGTACTAAGGTAGCTGTAGAGTCTTTAATCGTATCGCAATTCCTTAAATCGTTGTAAATAGAGTTATAGATAGATGCATTCCAGTAAGAATTCATCTTCCTAAGCCTCCAAGGCATCTTTACCCCATCAAAACGTAATACCCTTGTGTAATGTATCTTGTCCGATTGATTAGGAAGGATATAGTATTCAGGTTGTCTGAAATTTGGTGCCGCTGGATTAGAATTATTTATCTCACACGAAGATACTTCATGCCTATCGAATACATGTAGGTATTTTAAAGAGTCTTTCGTTACACGGTCTATGTCTAGAGGCTCTGTGTGGTCTCCTGTTCCGTCTATTCCCATTACTATGATAGCCCCACCATACAACCTAGCCCACTTCTGTGCTTCGTTGAAGAGTCCTTTAGTGTTAAGTTTTTCGTCTTGCGCCGAAAGAAGAGAAAGATTTTCAGGAGAAAGAGAAGGAGAACTGTATTTTCTCCATCGTCTAGTCATATCGTCTACTGGTATGTTAACTATCTTCGCCCCCAGGCCGTTACTGTAATAGATAGCTGAAAGTTCATTGTGATGTATTGTTTCAAATTGATAGGTGCCGCTCATTCTCTTGTCTTTTTCTGTCCCAAGACCTGAGACGAGAGATTTTAAAGAATCGTTAAAGTTATTGGAGTTTGGAAGGATAAGGGCTTGTTTCTTTGATTGTTGTGACTTAGACATATAATGTCCTTTCTGTCTAACAGGTAGATATTCTTTTGTTCGCGCCGAAAGATAAAAGAATCAATCGTATCGTAACTAGGTGTTCTATTTGTCAGACTAATTTGGTTATTGCTTATTAGATTGGTGTTATTGGTTGTTCTCTTGGTTATACTCCTTCCATTCTTGTTCCCATTCAAGTATTGCTTCTCTTGGTTGTTTTTCTTCTGGTTGCGGCGAACTAATAGAAACATAGTACCTTGATAGACAGTTAGCTCTCTCACAGGCTTTACAGTGTGCTGTAAGTCCATACTTGCCATGTAGTTTACGATAGAAGTACTCTAGGCTTACAGGATAGGCTACTTTGCATGTCTTGCAGGTTTTCTTGAAGGTGGTAGCCATTTGTATATGCTCCTTTCTTTATGGTTCGCGCGAAGATTAAACCCAACCTATGTATCCCGTAGTATTCTTTATTAGAAGTATATCCACAGAGTCGCAGGCTGCATCCATTTCATCGTCGTGTTTGTGAGTGTTCATCTCTTTTATAGACTGCATCTCAGCTACAAAATCACCTGTGAACTCAGAATGTCTTGGAAGTACAATTTGTTTCTTAACCAGATATACATTTGCTTCTTTGAATCTAGAAATTTTATCTCTATTTCTTTGAATATCCTTTATATAGTTCTTTCCGAAGTCTCTTCTCATGACTTGGATTAAACCAGTACCAGAAGCTTTGTCTTCTATGTAGTTGTCTCGGATACCCATTATGTTTGTTTGTTTCACATATTCGTGCTTTTTAAGGAAAGCACGATACTGAATCTCTAAATCGTAGTTTTCTACTTTGCCGCGATATTGATCTAACAAGTAGATTCTATTATCCCTTCCAAGTCCCCATAGTTGAAATACTGAGAAGTCGTTCCTCTCTCCTGTCTTGAAGGCTGTATCTGCTGTGGTTATTTTAAAGAGTATATCTATATGTTTGTTTGTCTCTAATATAATTTTGTTTATCGCCGGATTATAAGAAGAATAATACTCAAGATTCTGTATGTTAAATAGATTGCCACCTTTAGCTTGGGGTCTCTGAAGATACTGACAATTATAAGTATAAGGATCCGATAGTTCAATTAGTCTAAGATCTGCTTTTGAGTTCTTGTATTCCCATAGTGGGCCATCAGGTAGAGAGTGTTGTATCTGTCTACCATGGGTGTATTCTTTTGGATACGATAGAGAGTTGTCTATATTAGCTGGAAGTTCTAGATGATCCCATGTTTCTCCGGTGCCGCCACGCAAAAGAAAACCTGAAAGGTCACTGTCGTCTAATCTCTGCATGATAATGATAATTGGTATCTTCGGATGCGCCAACCTATTTCTAAGAGTAGTCATGTATCGTTCATTGACAGAGTTGATTTCTGTTAACGAGTTATTAATAGCAGGCTTAACTGGGTCGTCTATGATAAGAGCACCCGAATACACTCTCTTGTTACTCATCTGCCCCGCACGAAAGCCTGTTACAGGTCCGTTACTAGCAGTTGCATACATTCCCCCACCATAGTGATTAAACCAACGCTTCTTGGCCTTGGAGTCTAATTTAAGAGGTTGATTAAAAAGAATCTGAAACTCTTCTGTAGAAACTATCTCTCTTACAGCGCTACTGTTCAAAGAAGCTAAATCATCAGAGTACGAAGTATGAAGCATCTTGCTTCTATTGTTTCTAGCTAAACTCCAAGCACTGAACATTATGACAGCAATCAGTGACTTGGAATACCCTGGGCCTAGATTGACTATAAGGTTTCTTGTCTTGCCTTCTGCTACATCCTGTAGTGCTTTACATAGAGCTACATGGTGTTCTGATACAATTAACGGTTCGCCGAAAAGAACCAAGGCGAAAAGCTTGGAAAATTCAAGTAACGACCCAGTTAAAAGAGGGCGTAAATACAAGGAGTGTTCCTTTATGAATTCTATCGTAAGCTGTTGTGCCATGCTTGTTTGCCTCCTAACTGAACTATGTTTGGTTTATTTTCTGATATTGGTTGTTTTCTTGTCTTGTACGCGTGACAAGAGAGCACTTCTTTTAGGTCGCGCAGAACTTAAAACGAATATACTAATCTTCTTCCGAATCAACTATCTCTGCATCAGGTAGCTGCTTAGGTTCTACTACCTCTCTATAAGCCTCTACAAAGGCTCCAAGCTCTTCCTCGCTAAGTACCCTCTCTAGTGTGGCTCTTAACTCTACAGTCCCTGAAACAGTGTTTAAACGTGGATAAACGTACCCAATTAGCTTCTCAGCAGCCTTTATAGACTGGTCTAGGCTAACTATCACGTTTTTATACACGGGGTTCCCCAGTACTTCCTGCTTGATTTCATCCCATTCTTCCTGTGTTGGATAGTCCTTCTTTATCGCAGATACCAGCTCAAATAACCTGCCAATCCCTGGTCTAGGGTCTCTCCCAATCATCAATTCTGTTAGGAAACCTCCAATGGAACCCGATATACCGTTAGCCGATAATTGGTCTCTTACTTGTTTTAAGAGGTTATAGCTTTGTTTTTTGTTTGCCATGGTGGGGTATCTCCTTTGTAGTTTTCTTTGTAGTTACGATGAGTTAACTATGAACAGTTCAAGGACTACATTGAGAAACAGGTAGGTCTACTTTCTATTATTTGATTATATATATCATTATACCTGGAATGATGAAAAAAATCAAGTTATATTGTTTCTTCTTTGTGAGAATCACGATAGGCTTTTATACAGGCTTTACAGTAAGAGGATACTTCAAACTTACCACTAACATGTTTGTGAAAGAACTCTGTTGCGACAGGAAGTTCTTTGTTACATTTAGTACAAGTCTTATATAGAGTTTCAGGCATGTCTCTAGGTCTTTCTTTCTAGTGTGGTTATACGATATAGTCTGGGTATTGAGCTAGTACAGAGGCTTGTTTATAAAGGTTTCTTTGGTATTCATTCGCGCGGCCACAAAAAAGAAGGTCTTTTACAAAGAACTCACACTCTTTGTCTCCAAGGGCCACGCATTTAGAAGGCTCTTGTAAGTTAACGAAGATAATCGATTGAAGATTATCGTCTAGTGTAATAACTTCCTGTGTCTGATTGCCAGACCTCCAAGTTACCCAACATATTGTATCTAAGAAGTCTAACAATAAGAGATACATCGTTTCTTTGGGTGCAAGCTTAATCATCTTATTCTCCTTTTGTTAAAAGTTGCGCGACTAAAAAAGAAAGAACGCCAACCACCAACGCTCCGGCAGCAAATCCTAAAGCAAACATTTCAACTACCTCCCGATGTATCTGCTGTCACGCTGCGAAGAGAAGCCTTAAGTCTATTTCTAAAGTCCTCGTCTGTCTCTCCATCTGCCCTAGAGACTTCTGTATATAGGTAACCTAGACTATCTAGGCTCGCTCCTGTTGCCGTTGTCAGAAAGAGGTCGTCCGTAGGGTCCTTCACTATGTCTTTATCTGCTGGGATTATTGTAATTGTAACGAACTCAGACAGATCAAACGGACGCAGCACATAACCTCCAATTGCTACAGTCACTTTAGAAGGATCATATTGATAATGATTAATTTCAGAATCTGGTTTAATAATCTCAATCATATTAGCTACCTTCCTTCTCTTGTTGAACCTTAATGCGATACTTCTGCTGTTTACATGTCTTGCATACACAACAGTATCCAGTAGACTTCTGCTTGTCCTTATGGAAGTTTTCAGATGCTATTTTGAACTCGTCACAGCTGGTACACTGTTGAATTGTACCTACAGATATAGCTCCTGCTAGTTGATCTACTGTTATAGAGAATGATTTAGCTATGATTTCTATAAGTTTATTTTTGCGCGCCGTCAAAGGAGAAAAGTCTGCTGTGCTTTTATAGGACTTTGTGCTCTTTAATAGAACTGGATTTACTATGTCGCTTGGAACAAGTGTTAAGCCGCACTTGCCCATCTTCTCTTTGCTACCTGTGAGGGCTTCCTTTTTAAACGCGGCGGGACTTATAGGTAAGCTTGGACTATCGTTTGATTCTGTTAGAAAGAAATCTCCCTCTTCAGTTAATTTAAACACAGGACCCGATCTGGTTTGGACTTTGGTTAGATACTCATACTTCAAGCATAGTTGCTTTAATACAGTGAACATTGTTTTGTTTGAATAGTTGCCGAATTCAGCAAGCAAAACCTCAATAGACGCTCCTTCGCGAGAATAGAAAGTCTTAATTAACTTTAAAATCCTAACCTGGATAGCAACAAATCGTATCATTTACTTCTTACCTTTCTTCTTTTCTGCCTGTTGAAAGCCATTGTTCTTAAAATCAATCTTTTCTAGATATTCAACTATAAAGAGTTCTTCTTTGTCAGCTAGTGCAATTATAACATCTGGCATAACGTTTCTAATATCGTTTTCTGCTTTAACCTCAGCTTCGAAAGTAGCCTTCTCTACTGCTAGGTTGGTCTTGTACTCAAATGATCTAGCTTCTTCTTCTGGTAGGATGCGCGCCCCTTTAGAAGAGTTTTCTTGTTGGAATAAAGGCTGTGTGTTTTTATAGTTTAAAACCCTATCTAATTCGTCTTTGTTTTGAAGGTCCGCCGAACTTAAAGGAACAACATGGTCAAGACACCATTTTTCTTTGCCAACTCCACGATTGTCCCAGTTCATCCCTGGCTTAAATTGAGACTCTAAATGTCTTTTCCACTCTGTAACAGTACACCCAAGATGTTTTAATACCCAGGAACTCTTCCTTTTACCACTTAAAAGGTCCGTAAGAGCAGTGTGAGCGCTCTGTCTGACTCTCTTTTGAGGGCTGGCCCTGTAAGCTTCCTTGCTTCTCTTACGGCGTGCCTCTTTGTATTTAGAGGTTTTCTTTAATTCAGCTTGGCGAGCTAAGATAGCAAGTTTATTCTCGTCGTAATGTAATTTACTATAGGCCTTACTGCATTCTCGACACCATGGATTGGTTTTGCCTTTGTGAAAACTGGCTTTTGGTTTGGACTCTTTACATTTAGTACATTTCTTGGACACTAAGACCATCTCCCTAATTGATGTGTTGTTATCTTCACTCTTTTAATAGTAGCAGTTACAATCGGGAAACACAAGTCATTTGATAGCTTTATCTTATGATAAATGAAAATAAATATATAGAGGAGTCTAAGTAGTTGAAATTATTATATTGTATTATTTCGTGTCGTCAATGACTTTATCAGATATATCGAATCTACAATATTCTTCGTATGAAACTTCTGTCTTTAAGAACTCACTGTGGTCTTTTGCTTCTGTCTTCTTCTCCTCATCACTGAGACCTCCACAGACATAAACATAAACCCCTGTTTCTTTATCGTAATACGAATAGGACATACCTGCCTCTTCACTAATGCCTGGATTGTCGTAGGCTAACCATACTG
>Ga0164315_10002748_pt1 | contig 13548 bp, 8 predicted proteins | sample GuaBasSedimGuay6_FD_113737 | JGI IMG/M metagenome (GOLD analysis project Ga0164315, IMG submission 113737) | Subseafloor sediment microbial communities from Guaymas Basin, Gulf of California, Mexico - Guay6, Core 4569-2, 0-3 cm | ecosystem: Environmental > Aquatic > Marine > Hydrothermal vents >... | reverse complement strand
CCACTATAGGTTGAATTTAGCAGGTTCATCACCTTATCAATAAAAGCAAAGCGTGTCAGCGCGTTTTTATAATAGGGGTGAAAACTCAAAGCCGGCAACGCTTCTGGGGTTCTTGCAACTGCTTTAATGTCTTCTAAACGCTTAAAAAGTGTATCACGCGCTGTATAAACAAAAGCTTGCTGATAGCCACCAATCATTGTCAGCATATCGGCAGTGGCTTCCTTATCCTCGCATGTCGCATACCCTTTCTTAGCAAACCTTTTCCATGCTGGCACAATGTTTTCACAGGGCTGACAAGAAGCGTCATGCGTTTCGCATAACATGGTTAAGTAATCATTGTCATACCGAAAGCGATGCCCTTCGACAGATTCTGCAATACTGAGATAAGGTTCTTTGAGCAATTGCTCTGGTGACGTTTGTAATGGAATGTTGTAATGCTTAGTGCATTGTTGTACCCATTCTAATGGCAACGGATATTTAGGCACTATCTGATTTCTCGGTGCATTGTCTACGTTTTTGGCTAATAAACAATTTGCCAAGTTGTTGCGCAAGGTTTGCTCTTCTTCATTTTGCCAGAATATTAATATCTTGATGCGTTGAACAGTGCCACCTTGCGCTTCTGGGTAATATTTGAGTTCAGGAGAATATTTAGCTTCTTTTAATGCTGAGAACGTACTGATTGGGAACAAAAAGGCTAACTCTTCCATCGTCGGAATACGTCCATTTATCCAATGGATGCTAAATGACATCAGTTCACGTCCCCGCCTGGTATTGACTTCCAACCATAGCGGCTTATTGGCGAGACAATATAATTTATCTGAGGTTGATTGACTTTTTTGGAAATGAGGTAGCTTGTCTGTTAGGGCTTTTTCATAGTCAACACACTGAAAGTATTGTTGAAATAATGATTGACTCAAAGCCACTTTTAAAGGCAAACTTGGAGTGTCTGTTGATGGGTTCCTACTGCCTTTCCAGAGCGGATCATGCGCTGAAATCGCCCAACCTTTCAAAGGTAAATGTTCGGCCTTCCATAAAGGGGTTTTGCCATCCATTGTGTTCGGGAGTGACACTTGATCCCATTCCACCAGCCGATAGGGATGGATATCAAAGTCCATATCTTTGATTTTTTGGAACAATTCACGATCCATAACACGACCTTGCTCATCCACTTTAGCGACAACCCAAATAGGTAATCCTGCTTGTTGGACATAACCAAGGGATACATCCATAAAACGATTCAACAATCCTTCCCGGCTACCCCAAACTAACAAGGCTAAGGTGAGAGTCAATGCTAACAACACGATTGCTGCCATTTTTGCGCCAGAAAGCTAAAGAACGCCACCATTCAATCCAAGCCAGTTTCCACCATAATCTCATCACAGCTTTTTCTCCTGTTACTCGATGTTCAAGTTTTTTGCGTTGGGTTGTGTTGCCCCTATTAACCAGGTAGTTACACTAGCTCTAATAAAATGCCACTGAAGGAAGGGCGCAAAAACGCCAATAACGAATCCTGAAGGGGCGATATTATTAGAGCTAGTGTAACTACCTGGTTGATAGGTTTTAAAAACTTTCCGGATGAGTTTTTTCTGGCTGAGTATCTAAGTAACGTTTTTTCGCTTTATTTTTCCAGTCTTCTAATTGTGAACAATCCCATAATTCATAAGTGCTGTTATTCACAAACAGAAGTTTGTCTATATTCATCATATTGAGATCATCCGTATGATGATGAGTTACCCATATCAGGCGATGTTTGCCACTGCCTTTTTTTACCCATTTTTTAAGAACCGCCATAACTTGTAGACGAGTGTGATAATCCAACTGTCCAGTTGGTTCATCCGCAAACAAAACCCAAGGTTTATGAATCATCGCTTGAGCCAATGCCACGCGCTGTTGTTGTCCACCCGATAATTTTTTTGGAAAACTTGCCGTCACATCGTCCATATTCTCATCCGGCAACAACACTTCTTGCAGTTGTTTTTTTGCTTGAGCAAGTGCTTCAGCCCAACGTTTACCTTGAAGTACTAGCGGATAAGCGATATTTTCAAGCACCGTTAAATGAGCGGATAAGGTATTGTCCTGAAAAGCAAAACCAAACCGTTCCCGACGTAACCAAACCGCTTCATTGGAAGTTGGCCCTTTTTTGTCCCAAGAACAAGATTTGTTATCCGGAAAAGTCCAGGTAATTTTGCCTTGAGAAGGCCACTTTAACGCTGCCAGTAAATAAAGTAAGGTGCTTTTACCTTGTCCACTGGGGCCCATAAGCGGCAACATAGCATTTTCTTCTATAAGAGAGGGGGGCAAATGAATGTCCATCAAAGTCGGTTCTTTCCGACTAGGCCATTGAACAGCTACCCCTTCTAATTGACATGCCCATTTTTTCATATTAAAAACTCCTGATTTGTTCGTGGGTTTCGCCGCACTTAATTCACACTACCTTGCATGACTTTATTAAGTTTAAATTAATTACTGATGTTACGCACATTCATGAGAACGATGTCACAGTGCAATAAAGCGGAAAGTTCCATACCATGATGATGTTTGGTGAAAGGGCTTGCGCGGGGATTGCCCATCTCGAAGTTTGCTAGAAAAACTTTTGCCTCGAATATGTTGCCCAGATTGACTCTCGATCGAGCGTTGTTCGTCATAGAGTTTTTAAATGAAATGCGAAGGTAATCGTTTGCTATTCGCGATTTAAGATTGTTGCTGGCCGTTAAATTGAAATGCGAAGGCCATCGTTTGCTATTCGCGATTTAAGATTGTTGCTGGCCGTTAAATGAAAGGGCAACCGCGAGAGATTGCCCATCGAAGCAAAAGATTTTTCTAGCCAGTTATTAAATGCTGAGAAGTAATCCTTGATTGTTTTAAAATCGGTAATGATCAGCAAGAGATTGAATGAGGAGAGAAATCTGATATTTTCAAACAATCGGATTTCTTTTATTTTTAACCACTACACTATTTTCCCTTTTTCCTTTCCCCTTTTGTGTCATTTAGTTTTCACTATTGCCTGCAATCTTGGTTTTTTGAAAAGTCACCACTTCTTAAAGTGACTATCTCCACCCGTCGATTAAATGCGTCAATTTCTGGTTTTGTGAACGGTTCAGGATTATTCCAATACATTGGCTCGTTCTCACCGCGCCCTTCCGTAATAATGTGGGCTGTAACACCTTGCCGTTGCAAATAATCTCTCAATGCGTTGGCACGGTTGATGGATAAATTACAGTTATACTCAGTCGGCCATTTTTCGTCTGTGTGTCCAATGAACTTGATCGTAGAAAAATCGTTAAACTGCTGTTTGAGACAAGTTGCCAATTGATATGCTTCTTGTTCGCCAGTGACGGTAAATTTGGTTTGACCAAATTCAAAATGTACCGATTTAACATGTTGGGTTAATTGGATACCACGTACTTGACTACGCATTGAGCCACAGTCTCCCATAGATTTTTTATGGGAGAGTTTTGCTTGCCCTAAGGTATTCGCGATCAATTCAGCATGATTGGCAAGACGATATATCCTCTTAACCTCCGTTTTTGACGCTGCATCTGTTTCGTGGTCCATCAAGTCCAAAGCCTGATTGTAGAAGCCAGCCGCTGTTCGCCATTGTTTGCGTTGTGCAGCCTCATTGCCAAGCGCGACTTGTGTCTTCCACTGTGTTTGTTGACGTTCTACTTGTGTGTTTCCTTCACATTCCTCTCGTGGTTTTACCCACTCACACGGAATTTTACTGACAGACGTAGTGCTATTCCCACTACTTACGTTAGTTTTTCTTTCCCCAAAACTACCGCGCGGGTTAGTGGGCGCATCTGTTCTTTCGGGTAGGGTGCTTTGACAAGAACAAAGGAAAATGACCATAAATGGTAAACACAATTTTGTTTTTTGATAGGAGTGTAAACTCAAGTCTTTCAATTGACTCATATTAAACCTCCCTTCACTTTGATACTTTGATAAATCAAAACGTTGGGGTGAGCACAAGAATGATGATATAGCTAGTGCAGGATCGCTTCAGTATCGATACCACCCCAACGCCACAATGCCATTAAGTTGAGCTGCCCAAGTACAACTACTTTGATAAAATCAGTTAGTTATTCGTTACGATATGGCATTGACCCCAACGCCAACGGCTAAAGCCGTTGTCTAAAAGCTCAAGTACCCTAAAGGGCACTACAAAAGAAGGTTAGTCGGCTTTAGCCTTTTTCGCTTTCAGACAACTGCTTTCGCGCCAAATTTTTGGTGTTTTTGGCGCGAAAAGCTGTTGGCTGTGTGGTCCGGATATTTCCGCTTTCCAGCACAAGTGCTTGAACGAAAACAATTTTTGTCACTTGTTAAGATTTTTCCTCACGTCAAAATGACAAGATGGCAAGAAGTTTCCGTTCAGCCACTGGCTACCCATAAAAGTTTTTTTTCTTGAATCTTGAAAAATTCGAGGTTTGCAAACCTCGAAGAACTGAGCCACAATTTTATTCCATAAGTTAATGGACAATTTCATAATCCACTGTGGCGATTGCCCAACCGCCTTGTCCCAACCTTTGATTGAGACGCTGACGCAACCGTTGCAAAGCGGCTTGTGCATTTGTTGCTGAAATGTCTTCTAATTGTTGAGATAACACTGTTTGCATCTGCTCCTTTTTGACTAACAGGGTGACTACAAAATTGTTGCCAACTGGTTCCACAATCGTTAAACCAAACCCAGCATAAGCATTTTCTGGAATAGTCACCGTTTTTCCCGCTTTGATCTGATAGTTTTTACGACTATATTGATTGGGAAAAATGCGTGTTAATTGCCCAGCACTGTTGATATCCCATACCAATATGTAGCCATCCTTATGGCTGCGATTATGAACTTTGACTCGCATCATTTCACCTAGACGAAATTGGCGGCTGGGCAACACTTGTATAAACAATTGGTTACCGTCATTGCCTAATAAATCATTCTGTGGGCTTACGGGAGTAATTTCGGCTATTGTACTCTCTGGGGGCACAATGACATCAGGTACGGTAATCACAGGCGGTGTTTGCACAATAATATCGGTTTCTGCGCCATTGGTTTCTGCTAAGCTTGGTGCTATGCGCTCAATATTGATTTCATCTTGAGGTTGCTGAAATGGTTGTTCCGGTTCAGGTGTAGGAATAGACTTTGTAGCGCGTTTCATCAGCGCATGCCAACTAGGACTGGAAGAATCTAGTTCTTCATTCAAACTATTTAAAAAAGCCTGAGTAAAGAATCCACCATCTCGTTTATCTCCCCAAGATTTTTGCCCGGGTGTGGAACTAGATGTGATGATGTGCCCGCGAGAGTTTAAAAAAAGTGCCCTATAATTCTCAGGATTCAGTGTCCCCATAGATTTACTACCCCGTTTGGAATAGTTCATTTCAATCAAAGTGTTACACGCATCTGCGATGGCAATAAAAAAGCGCGGTTTTTTCGCCTTCAGTGTGCCCACCACGAAATCTAACTCCATAAAACGGCCACCTACGAGTAAGGCGGGCCATCTTGAGCCTTTAGTCATATTGATTCCGTGACCAGAATAATAAAAAATCACAGCATCATTTGGCCCTACTGATAATCTGTTTAAGGCCTGAGTAATATTACGATGAGTCACCTGTTCGCCATAAATAGATTGTGTGCTTAACCTCAGTCCGGTGTTTTCTGTAATGGACTGTAATAACTGGCCTATGTTTTCCCTGTCTATATCAACACTTTCACCGATAGTTTTGTCAGTGGTATCAGCAACGATAAGCGCGTGAAGGGTAGTCGCTGTTGTGGATTGCTGGGTTTTAGAATGAGAATACAAAGGCGGCTGTGTTGTTGAGTGAGAAGATACGGGAGGCTCTTCAGAACCAACAATCGGTACCGGTATAGCATCTGTTGTTTTCACGACTTGATTATTATTACAAGCAAACAGTAACAACAGGCTCAAAGCTAACAAAAAATAATTTCTATGCATATTTATGTTTTTCTCTCCAAAGTTAACGGATACTATCCCTAAGAAGGGATAGCATCCGTAACATTATTTTTCTGAAAAACTATAGAACAAATAAAAACCGCCCTGTCATTTTCAGGTTCCCTACTCTGAACACGCCTGCATCCATATTTGACACTGGCGTGCCACCAAGGTATTCCCCGTAGGGTTAATGCCATTAAGTTAAGGGCAACCATAAAGGATTGCCCCTACATAAATGACGGCTCAAAGGGGCAATCCCTTGTGGTTGCCTTCACGAAAAAGCTTAACTTAATGGCAGTGAAACTTATCAACCCTGAAAATGTGAATAGCCCCAGGTGCAACCTGGGGGGATAAATTTTGGTATATTATTATTTGGGAATTACCTAATTAGATTTCGTGAATGATTCTTGCTTAAAAGTTAATGTGGTAAAAAGAAATTCGCCTGTCACTAGTCATCATTTATTTTAAATAAAATCAGTCAGTTATAATAATTCAGAACACCTATGAAGTTATGGATTAGTTTTCACTTTGCAATTCGCTATAGAAGTTTTGGCGCGTCAAAACTTCTATAGCGAACACAATTTTCACCACCCCAGCATGAAGGCGTAAAGCCTCTTGGGGGTGGGATGAATTTTTAATTACCCCAACAAATTTCTCGGCGATACCTATCCGTGCAGCATTTTTTCCCACCTTTTGGGTAGTTTTTACCAGCCTCGCAAGTTCCAATAACAGATTCCATAGAACCTGGTTCCGGTTTTTGAGGGGGTGGTGCAAAATGCTCAACACCTACATATTCAACATCCACTTTTGCTTGTGGTTGTTGCGTAGGTTGCTCCATATTGTTTGTAGGAAGAGGTGCTTTAGTCACACGTTCCATCACAGTATTCCAATCCCGGAGTAAATGAAGAACTGAGTTCGGTATTCAAACTTTTCAGCAAAGCATTTGTAAAAACACCCCCCAATTGCGGTTCACCAAAAGAAGCTTGCCCTGGAGTGGAACTTGACGCGATGATGTAACCTTTAAAACCCAAAAATAGTGCCTGATAATTATCGAATCTCTCTAGACTCTTCGTTTGAGGAAGTTCACGTAGCGGTGGCATAAGAACATTACACGTATCCGCCATTGCAATAAAAAAACGCGGTTTTTTCGCCTTAATCTGGTCAACGACCGACTCTAAACTGACGAGTCTATCAACACCCATTCGGCCTTCGACACCCATAGAAGGCCATGGTGGTATCTCGTTTATTCCATGACCGGAATAATAAAAAATCACCACATCGTCCGCTTTCACTTGAAGTCCAGCGATAACTTCAGTCACTTTGTCATACCCGCGACCACTGGCTATATCACTTCCCATAACCAAAATGGAATTTAGCACCAGCTTCGTTTTGGTAGCATCTTCAATAGAGCGCAACATATTGGCTATTTTTCCTAAATCAACTTCCACACTTCGGCCAATCTTGGAATCATTGGTGTCACCAATCAAGATGGCGTGAAGTGTTGTGGCTGACAACCATTTTGGAAAAATGATGATCAGTGCCATTAACAAGAGAAACGACCCATAAAAGCGGCCCCCTTTTTTCTGGATATGCATATAGTCTCCTTATCACACATTGAAAAAAACCAATGAACCTTAAAATTGTGCGCCAGTCGTTTTTACGGGAAACAAAGCATCACGAAGTTCACCCAACGCTTTGCTAATTGGATCACAGTCTTCCAACTTTTCTTTACCTTCATGGGCAAACAACAAAATGTCACAATAAAAGGAGAGAAGAATTTCCACTTGCTTGTCACCTTTGACAAAGCGCAACCCAAAATCTGGAAAAAACATACATCTTTTATCTGCTTCAAAAATGTAGCTTTTTTCAGAAAAAACCAGAGATTGGAACTGCTTAAGTTGCGTATCGTTCAACGTTGGGCCTTGTGCCAAAACTGGATATCCAGCCACTTTCTTTTTAAGGGGGGTATTGCTCTTCTTTAGATAGGCGACCCTAAAACTTTCCACGCGTTCTGGATTGGCAAGGATATTGATAACTGCTTCACCAAAAAAACGCTGAACTTTAGGGGTCACTTGTGGTGGCGGAGTCACACTTGGTGTTGTCTGTGTGGCATCAGGATTTGTCTGAGTTTCCCCTGGTGCTGGCATTGCATCTGGGCTTGGGGCTGATTGTATCGGTTCATCAGCTTGCACATCCGTCATTGTTCCCACATTAACCGCGGCATGTAGCAACACTGATAAACCTAACACCCTAAAAAAGTGTCTGTATTCCATATTTTTCTCCTAAGATAAGATAAAGTGATCCAGTCGAGCAGAAAATTTCAGAAAATTGGAGCCGAAGCTTTAGCTGGTAACCCACCTTCTCGCGGCTCGATTCCGTAAAAATGTGTTATATGAAAATTTCAACGGTCGTAAAAACCAGGTTACTAAGTACCCATGCAGGTATTTTCAAAAAATAAATATAACAAAAACAATGATTTTAGTATCCAAAATACTTAAAAACTCTTGCACAGGTACTTAAGTACTGAAGCACAAATAAACAGATATTTTAGCGCAAAGGGCTTGCGCGGGGGATTGCCCCTACATGGCATTGCGTAGGGGCAATCCCTTGTGGTTGCCCCATTTCAAAATACACGAAAATTTATGCTTCAGTACTTATAAACCATTTTGGATGGATTGGATTACATAGAAAAAGTACAATAAATTCAAGAGTCCAAACTTTAGTTGGGGTGGGCAAGTTAAGTTTATTCTATAAATTGCAATGGTCAAAATGAGCAGAAGTGAGGTGTTTGAAATCCACCACCCGTGCGTAGGTGAATAAGGCTACCGCTAATCCACCCTACAGTATTTTGTTGACCAATACACAATGTTACCCAAAAAAACAGTTCGGAAAACCTTTTTAGCTTATCTAAACAGTCATCTGCAAAATAAACAAAATTAATGTTTGTTTTTGCTTTACAAAAATGTGACGTGCCCTAACCTAAGTAGTGTTTAATGCTCGCGAGTCGCAAAAAACCGTATATCAGGCCAACGCTCTTCCGTCAATGATAAATTAATTTTTGTGGGGGCAATGTAGGTCAGATTATTAGCCCCGTCTAAGGCGATGTTATTAAAGGCTTTACGCTGAAATTCTTCGATTTTTTTCTCGTCGTCACAACTCACCCAACGGGCGGTGGCAACTTGCACAGGTTCAAAATGACATTCTACACCGTACTCATTTTTTAATCGCCAACTCACTACGTCAAATTGTAGCACACCCACCGCCCCCAAAATTAAATCATTATTGCTTAATGGGCGGAATAATTGCGTAGCGCCTTCTTCACTGAGCTGTTGTAAACCTTTTAACAGGGCTTTCATCCGTAAAGGATCACGCAAACGGGCGCGGCGAAAAATTTCTGGGGCAAAATGGGGTATCCCGGTAAATTTTAAAATTTCACCTTGAGTAAAGGTGTCACCAATTTGAATCGTACCATGATTATGCATGCCTATAATATCGCCTGGCCATGCTTCTTCTGTATGTTCGCGTTCCCCCGCTAAAAAAGTTAAAGCGGTAGCGATTTGCACATCCCGATTGATACGCACATGGCGTATCTTCATGCCCTTGCTATATTGCCCGGAACAGACGCGCAAAAAGGCAATCCTGTCACGATGGGCGGGATCCATATTGGCTTGAATCTTAAACACAAAGCCAGAAAACTTCTCCTCATAAGGCGCGACGCTGCGAGTCATGGTTGGACGCGACTGTGGGGGCGGTGCATACTTGATAAAACTGTCCAGCAAGGCATTGATTCCAAAATTATTTAGGGCTGAACCAAAAAATACCGGTGTTAATTCACCACCTAAAAACGCTTCCAATTGAAAGGGATGACTTGCCCCCTGCACCAATTCAATTTCTTCTTTTAATTCATCAATGGTGGTTTGCCCCAATTCAGCGAGCAGTTGGGGATCATCAAGCGTGGCATATTGTTTTCCTCCAGTGGCTATGTGGTTTTTACTGGGTTCAAATAAGGTCACGCTATCTTCCAAAAAATGATAAATACCCTTAAAATGTTTGCCCATACCGATAGGCCAAGTGATAGGGGCGCAACGGATTTTCAGGACATCTTCAATTTCATCCAATAAATCAATCGGTTCACGGCCGTCCCTATCCAGTTTATTGATCAAGGTCAAAATGGGGGTATCGCGTAAACGGCATACATCCATTAATTTAATGGTGCGTTCCTCGACACCTTTTGCCGAATCAATTACCATTAAGGCGGAATCGACAGCGGTGAGAGTGCGATAAGTGTCTTCTGAAAAATCTTCATGCCCCGGGGTATCTAACAGATTGATAATAACGTCCTGATAAGGAAACTGCATCACTGAGGAGGTGACTGAAATGCCACGTTGTTTTTCCAATTCCATCCAATCGGAGGTGGCATGACGGGCAGCTTTACGGCCTTTGATAGTACCTGCGAGTTGGATCGCGCCACCGAATAGCAAGAGTTTTTCAGTCACGGTGGTTTTACCCGCATCTGGGTGTGAAATAATGGCAAAAGTACGCCGTTTTGCGGTTTCTTTGGATAGTATGGACATGTCGTGATTTAGTTGTTTCAAAAAAAAAGTGAATGAACTCTTAATTATAGTTGGAGTGCAAGGTTAAGTTGCACAAGTTGCACGAGTTGGTGATATTGACGATCTAAAAAATATTTAGGGCAAAACTTTTGCGGTTTGCTAAGCCTCGAAGGACTTTGAAAACGTTACGAAACAAGTTACAAATAGGCTATGACAAAAAGCAAAAATGTTGCGTCCCTGTTGCAAACAGGCTTAGGTTGAACAAATATTGATGCAAGAGTACATCAACAATTCGTTTATTGAAGCAAATTCGTTGCACTTTCACTATATACTATAGCATTTCCCGATTGCGTAAAATACAATTTTAGTTCCAGGGGCGTTGCCCCTGGCTATATTAATTTCGCCCCTTTGGGGCTTTAAAACCTTTCAAATTTTATTATTTCTTAATTTAATATTTTTAACCTATTTTGGTATTTCATGCAATCGGGAAACGCTATAACTCATGTTACGCACTAATGGCACGCACGATACCTTAACCATGGGCGTTGCCCCTGGCTATATTAATATAGCACCAAAGGGGCTTTAAAACTTAACCCCTTTGTGCGTATTATTGATGCCCATGGCAACGCCCCTGGCTGTTCTTGCGCAACCAAAATTTATATTTCTATCGTGCGTGCCATTAGCCCCTTTGGTGCGTATTATCTACGCCCGTGGCAATGCCTCTGGAACTATCGTGCGTGCCATTAATGTTACGCACTAGGTTTCAAAATGGTTATCAAATCGAACGGTGAAGGACTTAACAATTCTTGTAATGAAGAGCAGGTAGTCCTGTAGAAGTAGTGATGATGTCCAAACGGATACTATCCCTAAGAAGGGATAGCATCCGTAACATCACTACATGTTTAGGACTACCGAAGAGCAAAGCTCAAAACCTGACAAAAGAAGTCTTGTGCGTAACATCAGATACTAAGAAGGAATTAAATGATGACTGACACCAACAAAATCGCGCTGGTAACAGGTGCAAATCGAGGTATAGGCTTAGAAGCATGTAGGCAATTGGCAAAACTGGGTATCACAGTGATATTGAGCAGCCGTGATAATGCCAAGGGTGAACAAGCCAAGCTGCAACTTGAACAAGAGGGATTAAATGTCGTGTGTCGTCAACTGGATGTGACGAATGAAGACAGTATTAAGCATATGGAAACCTTTATCCACGAGCAATATGGACAGTTAGATATTTTAGTCAACAATGCAGGTATATTTCCCCAGAGGGGGAATGCCTTGGACAGCACGGTAGATATGTTACGTGCGGCGATGGAAACCAATTTATATGGTCCTTTTCGCCTCTGTCAGAGTTTTATTCCCCTGATGATAAAAAACAATTATGGGCGAATAGTCAATCTATCCAGCGGCATGGGACAGTTGAACGATATGAATGGCTGTTGTCCTGCCTATCGTACTTCTAAAACAGCCTTGAATGCTGTGACGCGACTGTTTGCGAATGAACTCAAAGACACTAATGTCTTGATTAACTCAATGTGTCCGGGGTGGGTGCGTACTGATATGGGCGGGCCGAATGCTAACCGCAGTACTGAAGAAGGCGCAGATACCATCATCTGGTTGGCAACATTGCCAAATGGGGGGCCGTCGGGCGGTTTTTTCCGTGATCGTCAACCAATTCCTTGGTAATGAAAAAAGGGATTCGCTCTAAGGGGAAAAGGGAAATACTAAACAAAACTGGTTTAAAAGGATCGCCACTGATAAAAGCACCGCTTTTTCTTTCCCTTTGAACCGATCCCTTTGTCTCTTCGCCCGATCTCTGGCAACTTGTTTGTGTATAACTATTCTTAATGGCATTTCTTTAAGTGCTCGTCATTCCGCCACCGTCGCGCATGCAGATGGAAACCGGAATTCAAAAAAAATGCAGTCCTAGATTCAGGCTGTAGCAGGAATAGGCCCTAGAGAAAAAATTCTGTTTTCAAAAACCGAGAGAGGTTTGCCAAACTTCTCTCGGCTTTTACCAAGACTTTTCTGGGTAACTATAGTTTTTCAGATAACTAATTTCAGTTAGAAACCGTAAAGCGTTTTGGAAACCTTGAAGGTTTTGCCCTCTTTCTCCTAATTAGAACCAGCACTAGAATGTTAATTCATCCACCAAGCAATCCCAATCACAATAAAGGAGGTTCCAAAAGCCACCGCGTCTAGTTTAGGCAACCACACACCATAAGGACGAATGAGGTACACCATCACTGGGTAAGTGAGAAAATCGGTCAGTGCCAAACCCACGATAAAACCCGGTATGCCTCCCATGTAGGCACCAACACTCATGCCCACAATCATGAAAAAGACACGAGCAATTGTCCTTAGTAAGTGCCGAAAAGAATCACCTACTGCCAACAGGATAGGTTGTATCGAGGTAATAATTGCGGTTGCCGTCGCACCGGCGGCTAAAATTTGCAGCATCCAGCCGGCCTCTTGATAGCGTTCATCATAGAGAAAGGCAACAATGTGATCCCCCCACAAAATAAATACCCAAAGCGGTGGCAAAAATAGTGCGAGTAGTATAGTCCTTATCTTGAACGTCCGGCTCCGTAAAGCTTCAATATTCCGTTCAGCTAAACGCGAGTAGACTGGTAAAAGAATCCGAGAAGAGAACGTTGTCACTGCCTCTATTGCGAGGCGCGACAAATTCTTGGCCAGCGTATAAAAACCAAGCATTGCCATGCCCGCAAAGTTGCCAAAAATGAAAATATCAAAGCGGGTAACTAGGAACCCTAGCGCGGTGCTAATAAACATCCAACGACCAAAACGAATCAGTTCGTGAACAGTTTTAGGCTCCCACTGAAACCGCATCGGAATGCCAGCAAATATCGTGTGGCTGGCAATAAGTCTTACGGTACAACCTACAAAGCTTCCTAAGACAAGTGCCCAAACGGAAGGAAAATACCACGCACATAAAATCATGGCACCAATCTTGAGAACCGAAGAAATCAAGTTAAGAACAGTCAACTTACCTTGGGCGATACGACGATCTAAAACTAACAACCATGTTGAAT
>Ga0164315_10002747_pt1 | contig 13555 bp, 4 predicted proteins | sample GuaBasSedimGuay6_FD_113737 | JGI IMG/M metagenome (GOLD analysis project Ga0164315, IMG submission 113737) | Subseafloor sediment microbial communities from Guaymas Basin, Gulf of California, Mexico - Guay6, Core 4569-2, 0-3 cm | ecosystem: Environmental > Aquatic > Marine > Hydrothermal vents >... | reverse complement strand
TTATGTTGAAGGTGTGCAAAATAATGAAAGTAACTATATAACTATAGATGGTGGGTTTGTTCGGGAGTTTGAAGTCTGGCAAACTAAAAATAATACAGCTGTTAATAGTCAAGAACACCCAATCGTGTGTATGAATTTAAGACATCAATTCAATTTGTCTTATCATAGTTTGATTGGTCCAAATGTGTATCCTTTTTTCGGTGAGTGGAGCAATGATGAGGAGTTCTTTCAATTTTCAGACGATGTTACCGATGATCCTAATCAAGTGTCTTTTGCTTCTGCCCAAAGCGCAGTGGTACCTTTTTATTACTTAGATGAGTTTTTAGATGTAAATATGACTGGAGGCCCTTTAGTGTTAACAGATTCTGTTTTTTTATTTAGAGGTAGTTACAAAATAAATTGGCAAACATACGGAGCGGTTGAGTATAATTTAGTTACTATGAAGATTTTAGGTCCTGGTTCTTATTCTTTTACTTCTGATTTAAGAGCTGATGGGTGGGCACAACAAATTACTTACATTACTATATTAGACAGCGGTTATTACTCTGTTCAAGTTAGTGCTGATACAAAAGATTTGATAGGAGTATGGGGGATACAAGGAGTATCTTTTGAAAATATACAAGAAACTTCGAAATGGGTTGCAGTAAGAAGAATAACAGCAGAAAATTTCACTTATAATGCTGCTGATCCTTCTTTACACGGTGTACTCCCAGGTATAGACTACTTGACAAGAATAAAGATTAATTCTTCTGATAACTTAAGACCCACTGAATTTTATTGGTGGTGGGAAGCAGGATTAAGTACTTTAGAGAATGATCCAATTAATACTAAAGTAGGTTTTAGATCATTAAAGATAAATTATCCAGCATCTACTAGATCAGACTATCTAAGGTTTTTAGAAGGAGATTGTTTTGGAAATGATACTAAATTTTCTATAAAAGATTCTTTATCAATGTGGTTATATATTAGTGATATTGATAAATTAGATATAGATGGTGGAGGTATAGCTTTTGGTTGTTTTGATGGGTATAGGAGTGACCCACCTCTTAGTGACTCTGGTTTTAAAAAAGACTCATTCTATAAAATTTCTAGATCGGTCTATTCTTGGAATTTTGAAGATATGGATTTAGTTACTGGTTGGAATTTAGTAAAGTTACGTTTTGATGAATATGCTACGATTTATCCTGAAGAAGATAATGTTACCGGCACATTGGATAAGCTCTTAAATTATAGATATAAGTCTACTTCGTCTTTTGGAATAGTATTTAAAGGTAAAGGAGAAGCTTTTTATATGTTATTAGATGATTTACGTATAGAGCGTAATTATTTCTACGATGATGTAGTTTTTGGAGAGAAAGGTTTGTGTTTGACTTGGGGTGAATTTGCTGAAATACCTTTAAGTGGTTCAAGTATTCGTAGAGGGGCTATTGAGATGTGGGTTAAGCTTTATTCTAATACGCAAGGTAAAGATCATTTTGCTGATTCAGCTTCTAGAACTTTGTTTACATTAGTTAATAATAATAATGAAACTTTGTCTTTAAGTATAAGAGGCTCATCTTGGTTTGAAATAGGATTTGGCAACACTAAATCCTCTTTTACTTCATTATTTGTAGATTCTGATGTAGTTGATTTAAGTAACTTCACCTTTAGTATAGGGGATAGTGTGCATTTAGCGCTAGTTTGGAGCAGTGATGGGCTAGAGATGTCTAATTCTGATACTACTCGTTTGTATGTTAATGGGACTAAGTGTCTTTTTTCTACAACTACTTGGGATGTCTCTGATAATAAAGGAACTATTTTACGTTTGGGCGGTGGCAATAGTTATCTGTCTACTAATGACAATGATGATGGAAGCGCTATTTTTAGTAATGTTAAAATATATAACTTTTGTAAAGAAGAATTTGATTTGAATGAACGATATCCTAGTATTATTGACGCTTCATCAGCTAATAATTTTTTACAGCTGTCCCCAGACAATGTTAATTTTTATAATAACTCTGATGTTGAATTACCTTTAATATATAAAGCAATTCAACCAGGAGACAAAGTAACTGTATTTACTAGAATTGATAAAACAAAACCAGAGCTACTGGCTAAATTCACAGGAACCGTGGCAGTTGATTGGGAGGTACCAGTATAAGGAGAATAAAAAAATGCCGAATTATAATTTGATAACTAGTGGTTTAATGACAAGTAATACTGCTTCAGGCACAGGTGATAGATCTTTATCTATAGAAGAGATACATAGTTTATATGATAGTAATACTACCTCTTCAGGAATAGTATTAGCTTCTAATGATGTATTATATTTAGATATTGATCTTTTTAGAAGAGTGAATACTGAGGACTTTAGTTTGATTATTGATGTAATCGATAGAGTCGCTGCTTTAGCTAATATAGATTTCTATTATAAAGAATTAGAAAGTGATAACTATATTTTATGTAATAAAGCACAAGATTCTTCTGCGTTTTATGCTAAAGATTTACCAGAACTATTTTCTCCTAGATTTCTTAGAATAATTATAAATTCTGTAGCTTGTTCATTGTTTGAAGTTATTGTAACTAATGATGACACCCAAGTGGCTTTCGGTAATGACGGTAATCAGGCTTTAGTAACTATGAATCAGCAAGTAGATAGTTATACTGTTTTACCTATTTTTAATAATTCCTCTCTTGGAACTCCTTCAGTGAATGCTTATATTCTAGTAGATTATAAACAAAATGATGCTGATTTTTATATAAATTTATGTGCTAGTAGTGATGGTAGTTATAAAGGTTTGAAAGATGGTGCTCTTGTAAGTAGTGATGATTTATCATATAAGTACACATGGTCTAGAGGTAATTTTATTGGTACTAGAGTTGATGCTGACAACATTGTAGTAGATCCTAAAAGCCCATTGTATGATATATTTTATAGTACTCCTGTGATGGATTTGGGTGATCCTTATATGAGTTCATTTGTAATAACTAAGATGGCTACTACTTCTGGTACTAGTATTACTTGGGATGAATCGTCTGAAAAACCTATAGTTAAAATAAGAAGTAGTAACATAGCTCCTATTTCTTTTACTAAAGTATTTACAACTATTCTTGTAGGCACTACCTTAAAAATATATGAAGGAGATCTAACCACAGGTGAATTTATTACTACGGAAGTCATGACTGCTGGTACAACAACAACTTGTTCGGTAATATATAATAGAATAAAAGGTGAACAGGTTATTGTTGAGAATAATTCGCAAATACATAGATATAAGTATGGAGAACTAGGTAATGCAGGTTTAATTATAAGTTCAACTACTAGTGCTTATAATGCTATTACTAGTAATTGGGGCGTAGATGGAGATGGTAACGTTTGGGGCTATTGTAAAACTAGTGGTTACAGGTTAAGATTTTTTAATAGCGTTTCATTAAGTGGTCAAGATATAAAATATGATGCTACTTTAACTTTTCTTACTGATTTAGCACCTGACTTGCAATATCCAGGTTGTTGGTATACTGACCCTGGGACAAAGATGTTGATACATGTAGATGAATCAGGTACTCAAATAACTACAAAATCTATGGATGACCCTACGTATGTAACAGCTCTTTACGACGGCGGTTGTTTAGTTGTTGATAATGGAACTGCTTCTGTAGTAAGAGTTGATTACTATGGTGAAGTAGTAAAAGAAATAAAATATAACTCTACGTTAACTATTAAAGATATCAGTTATGATATAAATGAAGAACCTTCTTCAACTATGCATGAAAGGTTCTGGATTCTTGCTACATCTGGACATATTTATCAATATTCTTTTGGGGGTGAAGAACTTTCTCTTGTTAAATATTTGTCTGCCTCTAGTATTCATGCTTTTTTAGGTGGTTGTATGGTACATTGTTCTTCTCTAAATAAAATATATCAATTAGACTCTGAAGGCACATTAATTAGGTTATGGAATTTAGATGGTTTGGGTACATTAGGTAGTTATGTAAGTCCAATTAATATGAGCTATGCGGAGTACTTAAAAATGTACGAATCTGCAGCGGTGTTACCTATCAAGACTGATCCTGTATGGGGGGCTGGTAATGATAATGGCTGGTTAGATATTGTAAGTGATGGATATCAGTTACCTTTTGCTCAATTTCACCAACTTAAATATAAGTTTAACCCTATTATATTAGATTATTTATTAACCAACGGTGACTTTGAAACAGGGGATACTACTGGATGGGTTACAACAGGTAATGTAGTACTTCAAGAAGGTCATGCTACTTCTTATTCTTTTTCTATGCCTAGTGTAAGCGCAACTTACACAGTTACAGCTTATCAATGGATAGACCTTGATGATACTCCAGAAATGAATTATGATATTTTAGATAACAACGTCTATTATAATTCATCGGAGTATTATTTTACTTTAGATTTCTGGTCTTGGGCTCCTGTGGTTTATAATACTTATATACAATGGTATGTTTATTATGAATATTACACAGAAGCGGGTGATTTAATAGATGCTTCTAGAAATACTATAGTTATGCCCGAAGTAGGTTATTGGACTAATAATTGTATATCTTCAAAAATTTTAAATGGTACTAGAAAAATAAAAGTTTATCTTTATATGTATAAAAGTGCGCATACTTATAGTGCTGTTCCTTATATTGATGAAATTAATGCTAAAATAACTTTATCACCTAGTTTACACACAGTTGGGGTGCCAGAACCGATCAAACTTGTAGACATTATGCCACAAGAATCTAAAAATGTATATTTAAAAACTAATTTTCCAGTAGGAACACAAGAAGATAATTATGAAACTCAATTAAAATGTTGGTGGGGAAACCAGGAGGATTAATATGGAAGCAACTTATATAAGTATTAACTCATTTAGTATTGAATCAGATAAAACTTTAGAATTTTTATCTAAAAGACGTCTTCAATTAAATTGCGGGCTTGATGGTATTAAGTATGCAGCCATTGTTTCGTCTTCTTATGCTACTGAGACTGTTGTTGTAATAGATGAAAATGTTTTAACTTCTAATTTAATAGAGGTTTTATATGGTGTTGTTAAACCAGGTACTGAAGGTAATTTACCAGATCATTTTCATTCAACTACTGAAGGTGATGGAGGATATATTATACCGCCAGCAGATCCTGAGTACACCCTCTTAGATCTTACTGACACCCCAACTACTTATTCTGGCTCCGAAGGACAGTATTTACAATCTACTGGCTCTGGTACAGTTTGGGTAATTAACTCAGTGACTGATGGAAAAGATGGTGCAACATGGCTTAGTGGTATTGTTACTCCTCCACCTCAGGCACTTGGGGTAGTTAATGATTATTATTTAAATACAAGCACCTATGAAATTTATAAAAAAGATGTCCCAGCATATAGTGAAACTGATGTATTTACGGGGGGGACCGCCTCTGTTAGTGACTATGATTCATCCTATATTGCTGATAACGTGTTTGATAATTCAACTAGTACTATGTGGCACCTTGCCACATCTGGGGAAGAATGGGTAAAATATGATTTTGGAGCAGGGGTCTCTCACGCTGTGTCTAAGATAAATGTTTATCCTGGTGATAGTAACGCTGATTCAAGAGTTAAGGCCTATGTTGTTTATGGCTCCAATGATGATATAGCTTGGGATAATTTGACTTCTGGCACTTTACCTAATACGTTCGACCACTGGCATCTTATTGAATTTATAAATGATACTCAATATAGGTATATAAGATTTAATGTGGAAACTAGTTATCAGTCAGGATATATTGGAATCATGGAGTTGGAGGCGTTTACTTTTTCATCCGTCGATTGGCAGAGTATTGGGAATATCCAAGGGGCTGACGGACAAGACGGGTCTTATTGGTTAACTGCTTCGGGTATACCTACACAAGATATCGGTGAACCAAAAGATTTATTTCTAGATCTAACCACTTATGATTTCTACATCAAAGATGTTCCGACGTATGGAGCTACTAATTTATTTGATGGAGCCGAAGGTACACCTACTGCCAGTAGTGTACTTACTAGTTTGTATGGTCCAGAACGTGCAGTAGATGGTAGTACTACTGGTAATAGTTGGTTTTCAGCTAGTCCTACGTCATGGTGGAAGTATGAATTTTTAGAAAGATTACCTATATCTAAACTTAGTGTAATGAGGGCATACTCTAAAGATTTTGAGATCTATGGGTCTAATGATGACAGTGATTGGACGTTACTAACTTCTGGCACATTTCCAAATGTGGGTACTTTTTATGATATAAATTTTACTAATTCAGTGCCTTATAGTTTCATTAGGGTTAATATTTTAAATACTTATACTAACTATGCAGTAATACAAGAGATCAGAGCATATCAAGTGGACGACATGGCTTGGAGGAAAGAGGGTAATATAAGTAGTGGTCCTGGAGATGGAGACAGCTCTACTTTTATAGATCTTATAGACACACCTTCCACATACTCTGGTACTACAGGGCTTTATGCCCAATCTACTGGTTCAGGAATAGTTTGGACCCCTGTAACAGTTTCAGGAGGTACTGGCTCTATATTCTCTACTGGTTTTGGTACACCTAATGCACAGGATTCTGATTTTTATATTGAGAAAACAAGTAATACTGTTTATGAAAGAACGGTAGAGGGAGGGATAGAAGATAATACAGGTGTTTTGTTAATACATTCAGATACCACTAATGGTGCTACTAGTTTTATTGATAGTTCCACGTCAGCTCATTTAATCTCTGTATATGGTAATCCTATTCATTCTACTGATCAGCAAAAATTTGGAGCTTCTAGTATAAAGTTTAGTGGTGCAGATTATTTACTTTTAGGAGATTCTGATGTTTGGGATATTGGGACTGCAGATTTTACTTATGATTTAAATTATTATCCTAGTGCGGCTAACGGAGTTTTACTTGATATAAATACATATACATCTGGTATTTTTATTAATTGGTTCAATAGTACCATGTATGTTTATATTGCTAATGCTTACGGTAGTTGGAATTGGGCACCAAGTTTAGATGATTGGTATCACGTGGCTGTAGTTAGAGAATCTGGGGTAGTAAGTGTATATATAGATGGAACTGCTTTAGCCTTGTCTGCTGGGTCTGACTCTTTGCCCGGTAGTATTCAAGGAGCAGCTAATCCTCCTAGGATAGGGTATGGTTACTCGGGGAGCTCGAATAGATTTGTTACCGGGTATCTTGATGAAATAAGACTTGTAAATGATACTGCTTTATGGTCTGAAAACTTTATTCCTCTCACTAGACCGTATACCTCTGTTAGTAGTACGGTTTGGGAAGTTGTATTAGAAACAACTGAAAATTTTACTGAGCTATTAGACACACCTTCCACATATTCCGGCACAGATGGAAAATACTTAAGATCTACTGGTTCTGGTACTGTATGGTCAACTGTTTCAGGAAGTACTGGTACTAATATATTTTCTGGTGCATTACCTCCAACACTTATGTATCTTGGAGAAATAGGTGATTTTTATATAGCTACAGACAATGACAGTATATACGAAAAAAGCAACATTCCAGCTGAACTAGTTTCTTTTAAATCTGTTGTAGTAGATATTGCTGAAAATTACGGAGAGGGCTCCTTTTTAGGCATTAGATCAATCGAATTTAAGAATGGAAACGCATTGATTTCTTTAGCTGACGGAGATATAACATGTTATGCTACTACTGAATATGCGTCAACTTACTATGCTAAATACACATTTATAACTGATACCTCTAAAACTTTAGCTTGGGCAGAAAATCAATGGTTAGCTAGTAACGGTTCTGTTACAAATCAAAGGCTTATATGCGTGTTTAATACTGCTATAGAATTTAATTCTATTGTAATTAATAATTCACATAATGGTAATGGTTATGAAATTTCTGGAGCCAAAAATATAAAAATTTACGGATCAACTGATGAAATAGTTAGTACTGTGTATGATTCAGTTATACCTAATAGTGTTTTGATTTTTGCGGATCAACTTGCGGCTCATTCTCTTCCTACTAATACTATAGATGACCAAATACTATCTTTAACACTAAATATGTCCACCAGTTGGGTAGAAGTATTAAATACAAAAAGTAATTTTATTGAGTTAGATGATACTCCCACTACTTATTCAGGAGGACAGTACTTAAGGACAACTGCTTCAGGTATAGAAGCTATAGATGGTATTATTATGAAGGCTTCGAATGATTCTGAATGGTTAATTCAAGTTACTAATTCTGGAACACTTTACACTACAGCATTGTAATAAAGTAGCCTCTATCATAGTAGAGCTTGGTTTTAATTCAAAATAGGAGAAAAATTATATGTCCGTCTTTGTTAAATCAGTTGAGTTTGTAGAAATTACTATTGAGGCTACTGCTACAGCTGTTACTCATACTTTAACTAAATCTCAAAATTACGCCAATTGTGTACCTTTTATGACTTCGCATTCGAGTGATAATCATTTTGACTGTAAACTTGTTGATGTATATTTTACTGGTACTGAACTTAATGGTGTAATCAACTTCGACAGATGGACACAGAGAGGTAATGCTGTCTACATTAAATGTTATGTAGTAGAGTTTTATCCTACTGAAGTAAGAGTTCAGCAAGGAGCATTTGATGTTTCTTCTACTACCACAGACACAGTCACATTACCAATAACTCTAAATGATTATGAGAAGACTGGTATGATGTTTGGTTATAAAAATTCAAATACTGCTTATATTCATAATTATATATTTACTAGAGGAAGAGTACTGTCTAATAATACTAGTTTAGATTTTTATAGAAATAATACTTCAGGTAGCTGTTTAGGGCATTGGTTTGTATTTGAAGATTTGAATGAGAATTTTAAAGTTACCCACAAAGAGTCTTCCTACTCAGGCAGTAATAATTACGCCACTATAGATAGTGGTAGGTGTGTAGATCCTTTAAGAACCTTCTTAATATCTTCTCATGCTTCAGCAACTAGTTCTGATTATCCTTCTAGAGCCACTACAAGGGTGACACTTTATTCAGACGGTTTAGCTTATTGTGATAAGACTGATCCTTCTTATTATACAATATATTGGGCAACTCAAGTAGTAGAATTTCTAGATCAAACTAGAATTTATACTCCGTTCTTACTCTATTTGGCTGATCAATCAACTAGTACTAAAAGTTATCAGTATGGAAATCACGCAGAGAGGTACCCTTTTTCTTGTGATTTAGATTATAGTATGGTAGCTCCTGGTATGATTCAAGGACTTTGTAGGTCTACCTCTGCTGCCGAACAAGCGAATAATGAAACTTTCATGTCCATGAAATTGACGGATAGTAATACAATTTATATGGAGAAAAATGCTGCTTCTTATCCAATGTATAACTCTCATGTGGCTGCAGTTGATTGGAGAGGCATCACTGTAGATTTAGGTACTAATTCTTCACCTATTCCTGAAGGAACAGGTTTTGGTCAATCTTTTGTTAAGTCAGTAGAGAATTTTAGGTTTTCATTAACTGAAATGTCAGGCGCAAAAATATTTACAAAAGGGCAAGATTGGAAAAATTGTGTAATATTTTCTTCTCAACGAGGTACAGGTGGGGACCGACTTAGAGATAATTTAGTTAAAGCAACAATATTACCTCCTGGAGTTGTTCATTTAAAATCTTGGACTTATTCTACTCATATAATAGATATAAGTATAGTAGAGTTTTGGCCTAATCAAATAAAGGTCCAGCAAAAAGATATTTATAACACAAGAACTGGCACTTTTAATGTTGCTATTGACGAGGTATCTGATATTAATAAATGTTTCGTTGTATCTTCTATTATTTCTCCCTCGTCCACATATGTTGCTAATAGTTCTATGATGCGTATAAGTCTTACAAGTACTACTAATGTTGAATTGTATGTAACTAACACTGGTTACCCTTTGGATGCCTGTTTTTTTGTTGTAGAAGACCTAGGGGATAATTTTGATACTAGGCATACTACAGTAAATTTTGCAGGTTCGTCAGCCTCATGGTATAATGATGAATTTAATTGGGCTAAAGAAAACTCCTTTATTTTAAATTCTTATGCTTCAGCAAATACATCTGATCTTCCTACTAGAGTCTATACTCGTGCTTATTGGCGTTCAGAATTTAACCCATGCTACACAAATAAACATGATATTTCTTATTATACTGTTTATTCTTATATAACAGCAGTTAAATTTAGAAATCAAGATAACCATGTATTCCATACTAACCCTTCTATGACTAGTGCAGCTACCTATACAAGTACACATAATCTTCAAAATTCTAATGCTTTGACTGCTTATAACACTTCACAGCAAAGTACTTTTAGTTGTAACACCAGTGCTGAACAAGGAATTTCAGATGCTTTTGGTACTATAACTATTACTAATTATGAGACAAAAGCCTTCGAGGTATCAAAAGGTGCACATGGATATAATTCCTATGCTTCTTGTAGTATAATAGATTGGATTGGCTCTAATTACCAGAGTGAAAATAATATATTGCCAGCTATTCCTACTCGTTCTCCAATTCTGTCTATTCAAGTTGAAAAATATGAAACTACTTCTGGCTATATTTCTATTCCTTTATCTAAAGGACAAAATATAGAAAAATGTGTGCCATTTCTTACTAGCTCTTCAACAGCTAGTGATAATGAGCCGTATAGAGCTTATAAAACTATTTATAGATATGAGAATCCAGATAATTTTACTGTTAAATTTGGTGCTGATGCTACTAGTAATCGTAAAGTTACTTGTAATATAGTAGAATTTAATCCTGATGTGAAAATACAATATGGTTGTGGTAGCGAGGTTGGTGCTACTAAAACTTTTACCATAGAAAAGGTAAATTTAGATAGAGCTTTTTTAGTTTTTTATGCTAATAGTGATTCGAATGAAAATTTTATAAGAAATCATGCAGTATGTGGTCGTTTTAGTAGTGATACCGAACTGACATTTGTTAGAGCTTATACTGGCGATTATATGTTTATAAGTTGGTATGTTGTTGAGTGCCCAGAAGACGGAGAAAATTCTTTTTGGAAAGCGCAACATGTTTATGATACTGGTAAAGGTGGAACAGCTACAATAAATGTAACATTACCTAGTAGGATGGAGCATTCTAGGACTATGGTTTTGGCATCTTGGACAACAAATGCTTCTAATGATTATCCTAGTAGAAATACTTATAGAATGCGTCACAGGATACATAATGTCATAGAGTTTTCTAAACAAGATCCATCTTATTATAGTATGATGAATGTAAATATTGAAGCGGTTGAGTTTTCTAGGGAGTGGCATGCCAAAGGTTTTAGAGTCATTGGAGATTTTATAACTTTAAATGGAGCTACTACAGTAGTAGCATCTGATTTAAAGCTCGAAGAGTGTGACTATTTTGATTTAAATAGGTCAATGGTTATAAGCGGTAATCAGCAAAATGAAGGAAGGTCAGACACCTCAGCCGAACAAGGATTTGATGAAGGATATCATCATTATGAACTTACGGATGGTAATACTGTTACTGCTATGAAGACTGGAGGGGCATCTTATAATACTTATAGTTATTTCTTTGTATATCAATGGCCCGCTTATAATAAATATTATATGGAAGGTACAGTAATTGCTGAAGGATTACCAGTAAATAGAGAGGTGTTTGCATATAGAACACTTACGGGAGAATTAGTTGATAGTACAACGTCCTCTGGTGGATACTTCTTTGTAGAATCTCCATACTATGATGAGCATTATGTAGTATGTTTAGATGATACTGTAGATATAAATTATAATCATTTGATTTATGGGAAGCTTATTCCTGCTGTTATATCTGGTACAGCTTCTTACAATAGTGGTTTGGTGACTACTTCTGGTTTGGATATTGGTGTTCCTATAGGTAGGTTATAATGACAGAATGGATTGATAATCCGTCTTATGACTGGATAGACCTACCAGACATAGCATGGTCTGCAGTTCTTGGTACTGGATTTCTAGGGTTTTTAAATCAGGTCTGGTCTGATATCAATTATGCTTACGCTGTTACAATAAACGGCTTGGTAGTTATGGATATTGACACAGGAGATGAACTCTCTTATATTAATTACCCAGAAGGCTTCTCCACTATTTGGGGAAATGATGATGTTATTTATTTAGGTGCTTCAGATGGAATAAAGTATTTAATTAAATCAACTATACTAACTGATAGTGGTAATCCAATTAATTTGGAAGCTTATATAAATAATTATGAGTATTACTCACCCATGTTTGATGATGTTAAATATATTCATGGGCATGAGGAAACTTTAGCTATTGTTACGGATTATGGTATAGAAATAGTAGATAATTCTTTAAATGGTTTCAAGAGTTATTTATATAGTACAGGCATTAAAAAATGTTTTGCTACCTCTAATAGATCTTTATATTATACTACTACTAGTGGGGTATCTAAAGTAGTTTCTTGGTTGCATGATTGGGTATCACCTGATGATAGCTACGTTTCTGGCGCTTCTTTTATAGATTCTGATTTAACCATCAATGATATTTTTGCTACATCTAATACTGCTTATAGTGGTACATCTAATACTTTATTTATAGCTACCTCTTCCGGTGTTTATATACTAGATGAAGATCTAGGGACTGTTGATCATTATGTTAATGAATTAGCGGGGAGTTCTATTAATATCGCAGCAATCTGGGCAGATTTAACAACAAGTAAAGATCAGGGAAAAGTTTATATTATGTCAAGTGGAGACGGAGCAGCTCTTTCAGTATTTAATTTAACTACTAAATCTTTATGGGACTATTATACTACAACTGAGGCAGGTAGAGCAGGGAATACTTTATTAGCTGAAGACGCGGTTGATATGGTTACAGGAGGTAATTAATGCCAGATTATATACCACCTAAAAATACAGAAATACCTTTTATTTTCGGTAAAAAGGGGTACGCAGCACCGGATTTTGATAAAGTTCCTTTCGAGTTTGAGTCAGGCTCTGCTATTAAAGATTTAAAAAATGCTATAACTGGTATGGCTTTAAAGACTGACTACTTAAAGAGTTGTGATACTCATGTAATAGGGTATTCGTCTGGGGTTGTACAAACATTACGAAGTAATTGTATTTATGGTGGTTTTAGAGACCTTCAGCTCTTAATTAAGGTCTCTAATTACTTAGATTTACCATCCTATATTTCTGGAGCTATAAGAAGTGTTAGTGATTTTGGTTTTCTATTTAAATCTTGGTCTCGTGAACTACCTGTTGATGTAAGAGGTACAATAAACGGATGGTTACGAGGTACATCTAAGGATTTACATGGATATATACGGGAAGGTTTTAAAGGTCAATCAGATCTAAATGAACGTTTAAATATATGGCAGCATCAACAAGAAGATTTTAGTCAGGCAATAAAAGGCTGGAGTACAGGAGTTATTGTAGATCTAGTTAATGCTGTTAAGCCCACTATACAATCTTCAAGTGATTTTTCTGAGTATATAAAATCAACTATTCAAGAGTCGGAAGATTTAAATTTAGATATTTATAAGATTTGGCAGCATCAACATGAAAATGTAAATTTTATGTT
>Ga0164315_10002746_pt1 | contig 13555 bp, 5 predicted proteins | sample GuaBasSedimGuay6_FD_113737 | JGI IMG/M metagenome (GOLD analysis project Ga0164315, IMG submission 113737) | Subseafloor sediment microbial communities from Guaymas Basin, Gulf of California, Mexico - Guay6, Core 4569-2, 0-3 cm | ecosystem: Environmental > Aquatic > Marine > Hydrothermal vents >... | reverse complement strand
TTATCAAGGTGGGTTGCGGTTTCGTTTTTTACTGCGTAAAAAATCGAAATCCTTCACCCACCCTACGGCCTGAAAGAATACCATCTGCCGTAAATGGTACCGTTCGGTACCATCCCCGCTCCTATGTAAACTGAAAATTGAATATTCAGCAGATCGAAAAATTTTCAGTTGGGTCGTGAAATGCAAAGATCGGATAAGATACTTCTGCCCTCTGTGAATCTCTCTGTGGTTTATAAAAGAATCTGATTATCGAATTTTTATTTTTAACCACAGAGGACACAGAGAAACACAGAGAAACATGTGAAAACTCTGTGCAGTTATAAGAATACAGTCTGCCCTCTGTGAATCTCTGTGTTCTCTGTGGTTTATAAAAAGATTTGGTCATCGAATTTTTATTTTTGACCACAGAGGACAGGAACATGATTTTCACGGTTTCATGCTTTCCGGGCTGAGATAATGATGATATCACTCATCAGTTCTATTTTCTTCCAGTTCGGAATAAGCTTTTTACCTTCTTCGCTCATCTTGAGTTTCACCCATCGGATTTCGGAAAAACCAGCCATTGACAGAGTCTTTTCATAGCTTTCCTTTTTCCAGAAACGTCTCATAAAGGAATATAATTTCTCTCCGTTGCTTCCATGAATATGAACACGAACTCGTGAACCTTCCGCAAAGGGTTTGTCCACCCATTCCGAAGAATTGTCGAGACCAGGAATATAGCGCTGAATCGGAATCTCAGGGTTATTGTTAATGCATACAATACGTCCGCACGGTTTGAGATTTGTTGCAATTCCCAGGGCAAACGCGTTTAATTCTTCTTTTGTTGTGGCATAATGAAGAAGAAAAGAAGGCGTCACCAGATCAAAATCATCTAAATGCGGAAGATTTGCAACATCATATAACGCATACCGAATTCCCAGCGGACTTTTATCTTCCTCAGTCTTTGCCAGTTCAAGCATTTCGCTGGAGTTGTCAACTCCTGTAACCTTTGCTCCTCTTTTTGCAAGATAACGGGAGGATATGCCTGAACCACATCCGATATCCAAGATTTTCAATCCTGAAACATCTCCACATTGGTTAAGCCAGGTTGAATAAAAAAGATATTCATCAAGAGGTCCAATATCATAAATATTTGCGATCTGATTATACTGAGACATGCTGTTTCCCTTTGTTTATTTTCCTCGTGTCTGATTACGTTGCTCGGCTCGGCCTACATGGCTCGGCTCGGCCTACATGGCTCGGCTCGGCCTACATGGCTCGGCTCGGATTGGCAAATCCGAGCCATGCATCGCCGGGATTTGCCAATCCAGGCGAAAGCAAAGCGGGTGACTTGAATCTGAAGATGACGTATTAAATACAATCACTTTATACTCTTCGCTTGCGCTTTTGGGAAATATGTTTCAACGCACTCGGTCAGCAACGAATTCAGTTCTTTAAAAATCTTATCGGGATAATAGTAGCGTTCATGATATGTCTGTTTCTCAGGACACTCGACATATTGCATGAGTTCTTCGGCAACTCCCGGATAATGTCTCAGAATTTCATGATGCCCTCCTTTTTTGTGAAAAAAAGTAAGGGTTTCAATCGTTACATCAGATTCATCAAATCCCCTGCAATCGCTCAGAAATTTCTTAACATGCTTGAAAAGTTCTCTGTATTTCAAAAAGACTCCCTCCCGATAGAAAATCGGGGAAAATATAAGATGGATCCGATACCCATGGGCCAACAGTTCCCTTATCGCTGACAATCGCTGTTCAAGAGGAGCGGTTTTCTTTTCATAGGAATCAATGAATTCCGGCAGGTTGAGCGTGATGCCGACTCGTACCGTCCCTTTGGGGGAAAGTTCGAGCAGATTCCGGACATTATCTGATTTTGTGACCACCTGTAATTGTACCTCCGGATCAAAGGTATCAGCCCACTGCCTGATCACATCGCTCAGAATACCTGTTGCCGGTTCCAGTTCCACCATGTCCGCCATATTGCCCAATTCAAAGATCAGCGGTCTCCTTTCATCTGTCTGGCAAATCCCCTGGATCATTTTCATTGCCGATTCAAGATCAGGATAAATTGCAATATACGGAACCTCCTGAAGCGTATAGAGTTGCATGCAATATGAACAAAAATTGGGGCACCCCGTAACGACATTGAAGATATAATCAGAAGCCAGGTCGTATGTGCCTTCTCCGACCTTTTCTACCGCAAACCCGTATCTTCGGGTCACAACGAGCGTGGATTTCATTTCAACGAGCGTTTTTGGAAAGGGTTGAAACTGGTCGAAACAAATATCCTCATGGTCAATTTCCTGATAGCGCGTTGACGGATTATCAGAATATAATTTTTTGAATCGTTTTGCTATGGGAAAATCAAGGGAGTCATTATCTATAATGACGACACTCGGATTGAAAATTCTCACTGATTTTGTTCTCCTTTCTTCTCGGAAATCCATCCGATCCTGTCAAAGTATTCAAAATATTTTTCAAACAAATGATAGTCAATTTCCGGGACAGCAATGCCGCTTTCCTTCAGAGCGTCCGAAAAGTTTGTGCAGTCAACGGATTCTTCTGATGACAACAATTCTCCTGACAAAGGCTCGCTGAAAAAAGGAATCAGGGTTTGCAGATGATCATGATCCTGCATATCTTCGGAATAAGAATTTAAACGCTGATACCATTTTTCATAAGAAAGCGTTTTCAGATGATGCCCCTGTTTTTTTATAAAATCGGTCAGTATCCCTTTATGAGTGGAAACAGGGTTCGCCACATGAAAGATTTTTCTTTTCAAAGAAGAATTTTGTCGTGAAAGCCAGACAATAGCCGATGCTGCGGTATCCGCGGGAATCATATTTTCATACGAATGATCCTCGGGCGCGGATTGAAGCAGGATACATGCTTTGATAAACCGGCACATAAAATCTTCTGTATTCCATGCGCCGCTTTCTGTGGTTCCGATCACCCGCGAGGGCCTATAGACACACACAGGCAATCCCTGCCGGCCAGCTTCTGTGACAAGCTTTTCCGCCACCCATTTGGATTGGGCATATCCGTCTGCCAGTCCTTCGGGTTCTCCTAATTCGCATTCTTTTTGAACAGGATGCGAACCAAGGACATCAAGTGTGGAGATATAATGGATCGGACTTGCTCCGCGTCTGCATGAGAGACGAATAACTTCCTTGGTTCCTGATACATTCGGTCCTTTCAGCAGTTCATAAGGATACAGGAAGTTTACCATTGCCCCGTTGTGGTAAATCGCCTGAATCTTTTCCGAAAGCGCGTCGAAGTCCTGGCGTGAAAGTCCGAACAGGGGAGCGTCCAAAGTCCCGGGTATCGCTATGATGCGGTCTGCGTGTTCATTGATTTGCAGTTCATATTTTTCTGCTGTCTTTTTCAGCCGTTTTATCCCTTCCCCGGGATCACCCGAGCGTATCAGACAATGAACACGGGCTTTTGTCTGCCGGAGAATTTCTTTGAGCAGAAATATTCCCAGGAATCCGGTCGCGCCTGTCAGAAAAACATCCCGCGGTTCTGTCACATAAGAAGCAGAAACTTCTGTTACCCGGATAGCGATATCAAGAACTGCTTCTTCGGACAAATCCGGTATCTGAGAATCCTTTGAACCGGCCTGCTCCAGAAACAGATTCTCAGCCATATCCGCAACACTGGGATAAAGAAACAAAAATTTGAGCGTAATTTCAGTATTCATTTTCTCAGATAACGCAGATACCAGTTTGACAGCTTGTAACGAATGTCCGCCCAGTTCAAAAAAGTTGTCATAAATCCCGATCTGTCTGCGATTCAGAACCTTTTCCCAAACAGATGTCATGATTTCTTCAGCAGAATTACGCGGGGCCGCATACTCCTGCTGAATATCATGCTGATCCGGTTCAGGCAATGCATCTCGGTCAATTTTTCCGTTATTTGTCAGGGGAAGAGATTCCATAAAGATAAAAAAAGACGGAATCATATAATCAGGCAGTCTTTTTCTGAGATATTCCCGCAACGCTCCCTTATGCAGTTCATTTCCGGGCTTTTTAACAACATAAGCAACAAGTTGTTTATCACGGGCATTTCTTTCTTTTACGGCAACCGCATTATTCTCCACTGCCGGATGTTCCGACAATACAGTTTCGATTTCCCCCGGTTCTATCCTGAATCCTCTGAGGCTGACCTGTTGGTCAATTCTGCCGAGAAATTCGATATTACCGTCCGGAAACCAGCGGGCCAGATCACCAGTTTTATAAACCCGGGCTTTGGGATCATTACTGAACGGATCAGGGACAAATTTTTCTCTGGTCAGTTCCGGTCTGTTGAGATATCCCCTTGCAAGCCCGGATCCGCCGATATGGATTTCTCCCGGAACACCGATCGGAACAGGATTGCCGGAACAGTCAAGAATATATATCTTTCGATTCGGCAGGGGCCGGCCAATGGGAATACTTCTTCTTGGTCTTATCTGTTCATCGCCAGGAGAAATCTCAAATATGGTCGCGGTTATTGTTGTCTCCGTGGGACCGTATTCATTCAGCAAACGCACTGAACATGCAACTGGCAACTGGTAATAAGATGCTGTTGTTTCCATCGGAAGAATGTCTCCCGCGCTGATAACAAGTCTGAGCTGATCCGGGAAAGATGCGCTGTCTTTCAATAACTGGCTGAGATATAGCGGCGGAAATTCTGCCACTGTAATGTTGTAATTTGAAACATTTTTACAGAAATCTGATACAGACCATAAGCTGTTGTCGCGCAGCACCAAGGCAGCTCCTGATGTGAGCGCGGAAAATATCTGAACCACGGAACCGTCAAAACTTACAGATGCGAATTGAAGTACCCTGTCGTCAGGATTCATCTGGTAATATTTTCTGACATGACATAAATGCCCGGTAATTGCACCATGAGAAACCATAACGCCCTTGGGTTTTCCTGTGGAACCGGATGTGTAGAGAAGATAAGCAAGGTTTTCCGGTTCCGCACCGGATATCGGATTTTCACCGTTCCCGGCAAGTTGAAAATCAAAGGTATCCAGAGAAACGATATCCGCGCTCACAGGAGGCAGAATATTCATTACCTTCTCCTGCGTGAGCAGTAGCGACACATTTGAATCTTTCAGCATAAACTCGATGCGTTTTTCAGGGTACTCAGGATCAATCGGCACATAAGCGCCGCCCGCCTTCAGAATTCCCAGGATTCCCACAATCATTTCCACAGAACGCTCGACACACAGCCCTACCAGCATATCAGGTCTTACCCCCTGTGACAGCAGGTGACATGCGATCTGATTAGCCCGGGAATTCAGTTCCGAATACGTCAGACTCTGATCTTCAAACAGAAGGGCTTGAGCGTTTGGTTTTTCATTAGCCTGCTCCTCAAACAGATGATGAAGACATTTTCCCTCGTTCCCAAGCTCCGGTTTGGCGACAGTATCATTCCATTCCACAAGCACCTGGCGCTTCTCAGCCTGGGTCATCATGGGAAGTTGGGAGATTTTTCGTTCGGGGTTCTCTGCTATGCCTTCCAGCAGAGTTTGAAAATGCCCGGTCATTCTCATAATGGTATCTGCATCAAACATATCCCTGTTATATTCAAATGCTCCTCTCAGTTCTGTTTCGCTTTCTTCCATAAGCAGTGACAGATCAAACATTGTCGTATTGTATTCAATTTCAACGGGAGTCATGGTAAGCCCCGGGAGTTTGACCGAGGATACAGGGGTATTCTGCACAAACATCACCTGGAAAAACGGATGATGACTGATATCTCTTCTCACGCGCAATTCATCCACCAACTGCTCGAACGGAATATCCTGATTTGCATAAGCATCTAAGGTCATGTCTCTTACACGTTCCAAAAGCACGGTAAACAAGGGATCCCCGGACAAGTCTGTTCTGAATACCAGATTGTTGAGAAAAAAACCGATGAGCGCCTCTGTATCTTTGTGATTTCTGTTTGCAACAGGCGATCCCACCAGGATATCTTCCTGTCCTGTGTATCTGTGAAGCATCGCGGCAAAACCTGCAAACAGGGTCATAAACAGACTCACGCCGCTTTTCTGGCTGAGATGCCGCAGTTGTTCGGCTGTCCGGTCATGAATGCCAAAACTGATGGTTCTTCCGTTATAGCCCTGAACAGGGGGACGGGAGCGATCAGCGGGCAGCTCGGACAGCTCGGGCGCATGCGCCAGTTGTTTTTTCCAATATTTCAACTGGGACTCTGTGATGTCCCCTGCCAGACGCTTTCTCTGCCATTCGCCAAAGTCGGCATACTGAATCCTGAATTCGGGCAGCAAAGAAGGCGCATCTTGGGAAAAAGCTTTGTACAGTATTTCAAACTCCCGCATAAATATGCTCACAGACCAGTCATCCGACACAATATGGTGCATGGTAATCAGCAGGATCGGATCGCCCTGATTTGGTTTCAAAAGACTTGCTCTGATCAGAGGGCCTTCTGAAAGATCAAAGGGTTTCTGCCCTTCTTGCACTGCCATACGCATAGCCTCATCTTCTCCGGATGCATCAGCGATCCGCAGCGACAGCCTGAGATTCGGAAGAATGGTCTGAATCGCTTGCCCGTGTTTTGCCGGAAATATGGTTCTCAGGGACTCGTGCCTGCGAATGATCTCATTCAGAACTTTCTCTGTCATCTCTGTATTGAGTTCTCCGCTGATCCGCATGGCTATGGGCATATTATAAACCGGGCTTTGCCTTTCTTCAAACTGATCCATAAACCAGAGACGCTGCTGCGCGAAAGACAAAGGGATTTCCTTATCCCTGGGGATTACGGGAATAGGCAGCGTCATAAGTTCATCTTTCTGATACCGGACAGAGGCAATCCTTTCGCTTAATTCCGCGATGCACGGAGATTCAAATATGGCGCGCACAGGCAGATCTGTGTGAAACGCTTCCCTGATCCGGGAAATAATCCGGATGGCAAGCAAAGAATGGCCCCCGAGTTCAAAAAAGTTGTCTTCGATTCCCACCTGCTTGCAGTGCAGCACCTCTGCCCATACAGACGCGATAATCTCCTGAACCTGGTTCCGGGGAGGGACATAAACACGGCTGGCATCCCCCGGATCCGGTTCAGGCAGGGCCTTGCGGTCAATTTTGCCATTGGGTGTCAGGGGCAGTTCATCCATAAACACATACACACCCGGGAACATATAATCAGGGAGTTTGTCTTTCAGATGCGCGCGCAACTCTGATCTTGTAATTTCCCGGTTCTTGTCCGCAACGATGTATGCGGCCAGTTGTTTGTCTTCAGAAGGAGCCTCCCATACAATCACCGCTGCTTTGAGGATGCCCGGGTGATCTGTGAGCGCGGACTCGATTTCTCCCAGTTCGATGCGAAAGCCCCGAATCTTGACCTGGCTGTCAACACGTCCCAGACACTCAATTCTTCCGTCAGGCAGGTACCGGGCCAGATCACCGGTATTGTATATGCGGTTTTCCGGGTCATCGCCAAAGGGATTCTGAACAAACTTCTCAGCAGTCAGTTTCGGACGTTTGATATATCCTTCTGAGAGTCCGTGCCCCCCGATATATAACAGACCTGCCACGCCCACCGGAACCGGCTGCATTCGGGAGTCCAGAATATAGATACTGGTATTGTCAATGGGTCTGCCGATGGTGATATCCCGTGCATTTGTGATCTGCTCCGTGGTTGACCAGATCGTGGTTTCAGTGGGGCCGTACATGTTCCACAGACTGCCCGCTCCCTGATCAGAGTCAGGGACAAGTTTTCGGAGAAGCGTTTCTCCCAAGTCCGGGGGCAGGGGTTCTCCGCCGCAAAGCACTTTGAGGTTCGGACTCCCCTGCCATCCGCTTTCTTCCAGCAATCTCCAGGTCGCGGGGGTGGCCTGCATGATCGTGACATCATGGTCGTTCATCAGTTTTTGCAGTTGATGTCCGTCCGTACATGCCTCCTGATCAGCGACCACCAGAACCCCTCCTTTTATAAGCGGAAGGAAAATTTCAAGGACAGAGATATCAAAGCTTATGGTGGTCACGGAAAGCAAAATATCCTGATCTGTAAGCCCCGGCTCCTTGCCCATGGTATTCAGAAAGTTGACCACCGCGCGATGCGATATCTGAACCCCCTTGGGCCTGCCGGTGGAACCTGAGGTAAACATGATATACGCGAGGTTTCCGGGATGAACCTGAGTGATCGGATTGTCCCGGGTTCCCGGCCCGAAAAGGGGTTCAATGGTGTCTGTGCAGATACATTTCAGATCATAGTCAGGCACGGAGCTCAGGAGACTTTGTTGGGTAACGACCACTGAGAGTTCGGAATCCTCCACCATATAGCCCAGCCGATGCGAGGGAAAAGCGGGATCCATGGGTACATAAGGAGCTCCGGATTTCAAAATTCCCATAAGCCCGACAATCATTTCAGCGGAACGCTCTATGTGAATTCCCACCGGGGACCCGGGTTCCATATCAAGGGACAAGAGAACACGGGCCAGATGATTGGCTCGCGCATTCAGTTCCCTGTATGTGATGCGCTCATCTTCAAATATCAGGGCCGGCGCATCCGGCATCCGGTCTGCCTGTGCTTCAAACAGGTGATGGATGCACTTGTCCGAGGGATAGTCCGCGTCTGTATGATTCCATCGGATAAGGATCTGATGGCTTTCCTCTTTTGGCAGAAGGTTCATATCTCCGACCGGGATGTCCGGATATCGGAGAATCTCTTCAAAGAGGAAAATGAAACGGGCTTTTATCAGTTCGATTTCCGATTCCCTGAAGCAGCCGGTATTATAGGAAAGGTCAAGGATCATATCCTGATCTGCTTTGTATTCCCGGATAGTTATGGATAACGCAGTCTGGCTGAATCCGCTGGATAAAACAACGGGTTCGGCAGAAATTCCGTCAAAGCATATCTCATGGTCATACTTTTCATAGGAAAATGCAATGTCGAACAATTGCCGGCGTCCTTCTTTACAGATGCCGAGACTTCTGTTGATTTCGCTCATTGGAAAGCGCTGACGCAGGTAATCTTCTCTCAGGGATTTGCCAACAGATACGATAAGTTCCTTAAAATTGAGATCCCTGCCAAAAGCAAAGCAGGACGGGATCATCCCGGTGAAGAGTCCCACGGTCTGTTTAAAGGCTTCTGTGTCCCGGTTCAGGAAAGGGAGTCCCACCACAAATGTCTCTTCTCCCGAAGTTCTCTGAAAATAGACATACAGGGCAGAAAGAATAAAATGAAAAGGCTCTGCATCATAAGTTTGTGCAAAGTCGGCCATCTGATTGAAAAGATGACGAGTGATGCAAAGCGATGCGGATCCGCTTTGTACTGCTTTGGGGTCATAACGCCGCGGGATAAGCGGCCCCGGGACTTGGCTGTATTTTGCCAGCCAGTAATTCTGATGAACTGAAAATTCTTGGGAATTCAGATACTCCCGGTCATCCCGGATAAACGCCGTATAAGAGCTGCTGTCCGCGTCGGGCGGGGGATTTGCCAATCCCCCGCGGGCATCAGGGATAAACGCCGTATAAGAGCTGCTGTCCGCGTCGGGCGGGGGATTTGCCAATCCTCCGCGAGTATCAGGGATAAACGCCGTATAAGAGCTGCTGTCCGCGTCGGGCGGGGGATTTGCCAATCCCCCGCGAGCATCAGGGATAAACGCCGTATAAGAGCTGCTGTCCGCGTCGGGCGGGGGATTTGCCAATCCCCCGCGAGTATCCTCATGGCCATGTCCGCATAATCTGTTATACGCGGAGGCCACTCTCCGGATGCAAAGGGAAACTGCCCATTCGTCAATAATCAGATGATGGTATTTTTGGAACCAATAATAGGAATCATCTGAAACCTTTATCAGCATAAAGCAAAACAGGGGGGTTTCGTAAATCTGAAACAGCCTGCGGAATTCTTCCTGCATGAGTTCCAAGGCTTTCTGGCTGGCATTCTCATGATCGGAAAAATCATAAAAAGGGATTTCTGCGCTGATCTTTTTCCGGAATTCCTGTATCGGTACTGGAAGTTCTTCATGAAGGATGATCCTAAGCGCGTCATTTTCACTGATCAATTGACGGATCGCATGTTCAAACCGGTTTCTGTCAACGGAACCCTTGATCTTCAGATATCCCCCGATGTTATAAACAGGAAGATCGGCATGAAGCATCTGATCAAGCCAGATTTCCTGCTGTACGGATGTGAGCGGATAGTATTTGAGTGAATTCATATCTTTCTTCTGCTAAGGCGTTGTAAATGAACAACTCATCGGTTTTCATTGTGTCCTTTCCGCGTCTGCGCCTTTGCGAGACAGGCTCCGATGACTTATTTATTTACAGATACTTAATAAGAGTAATGGAAGGAAAAACTCCGAATATTTTCCTTGTTTCGATAAACCTTTCCTTTAAAAATATAATCAGGACAGATACTGTTTTTATGCAAACTTACAGTACAATCAAGATTCATAACGTCCTCTTTTTTCAATGTAAAGGATTTATCTTCATCACAAGACATATAAAAAGGTGCCCAGCAGGTTCCTCTGAAGCCGTCAATCATTGTATGGGAGTCAACATACAGGTTGATCCACAGCAGCAGGCCGTCAAAACCGGTGTCAGACAAGACAGGGAAGGACATGGACTTTGCAAACTCGGGGAATATTTTGCTCTCGTTGAATCTGATATCTTCAAAAATCTGAGGCTCGGAAACAAAATGGGATTCCGGAAAGTTGAAGAACCTGTAGCATGAGCCAGGGGTGCCCGGGTCATGTTCCACATTATGGCTTCTGACAAGCTTGTCCGCAAACTCATCATGGCAAACATTGTCAGGAAAAGACACAGGGACCATCTTGGTGACGCATCTGTCGGGAAGCATGATGCCCCCGTCCTTCAGAAATCTTTTTGCATCTTGCAGTATGACAGCAGCCCCTTCGCACCCGCCGATCTCTCCAATTATTTCAGATACGCAGATATCAACTTTTTCCGGCAGATCAACATCCAAAGCGTCGCCTTCGATTATTCTGACTTTATGGGACAATCCCTTTTCATCCAAAAGATGCTCCGCCTGATTTGCGGCATCTTTCTCCGGCACCACGGCGTAGACAGATTCTGCTCCGGCCTCCGCACATATCAGGGTCATCGGCAAGGTCGCCCCTGCATCGATATCCACAACTTTTTTGCCTTTTGCCCATTTTTTTATGACATTCCTGTATGAATCCAGTCGGGTTTTGTCATGGACCATGGTTTCATACATCACATTGTCCCATGCGTCGCAAACCCCGAAAGCTGGCATCGTAAACGTCTTTTCTATCATGCGCTTCCACAGTTCGGCCGAAATTTCTCTGTTTTCCATAAAAGCCATCCTCCACTTCGTCAGTGTTTCATGTTTTGCAAATGTCCATCTACTTAACTTAACTCAGGATAATCTTAAATTGGACACATATTCCTGCATAAGTTCCAATGCTTGTGAAAATTTTTCAGCGTTGACCCCGAAATTCATCCTGACATAGCCTTCCATCTCAAAAGCAAATCCCGGAAGAAGGGATACCTGGTATTCTTTCAGCAAGTTTTTGCAGAAATTTTCGGAACTCATGCTGTTTTTCAGCTTGGGGAAACAGACGACTCCGCCTGTGGGGGGAGCATATTCAAAAATATCCTTGTTCTGATCCATAAACTCGTTCAGCGCTCTGAGATTGGGCAAAATATCCTGTTTTTTGTTTCTGATGAGCTTTTCCCTGTGTTTCAGGGAAAGATATGCAACGTAATCCGTAATCCCAGGAATCGTGTGGGTCAGGTAATCTTTGTAATCCCTGCATTCCGCAAGTATTTCAGGACCTCCGATCAGCCAGCCGATCCGGATGCCTACGATGCCGAAACATTTGATCATGGAGCCGGTGGCATAGGTCTTGTCATGATGCGGCTTGCAAATATCATAGCCCGAAGGAAGGATATCTGTTCCCTCGCGGAGGGGGAGATAGCGATAATGCTCGTCAAATAAAAGAAATGCGTCGTTTGTTTTGGCAATATCCGCGATCCGGAGCATTTCTTCATCAGAGAGTGTCCACCCAAAGGGATTGTGAGGGGTATTGATAATGATCAGCTTTGTCCGAGGTGTCACGGCATGTTCCAGCTTTTCCATGTCAGGCCTTCCGTTCTCACACTCCGAAAGATCCAGGAACTTCATATCACATCCGATGGAAATGGGAACCTGGTACAGGCATTGAAACGCAGGAAAATGGCACACGACCTCATCGCCTTTGTTTAAAAGGATATTAAAAAAAGCAAACAGGGCTTCTGACGTGCCATTGGCCACCATGAGGTGTTCCATGTCAACATTCTGATATGAATTGCAAATCTCCTTTCTCAGGCCCAATGATCCCCGGGTGTCGTTGTTTCCCAGGAAAATGTGATGAAATTCTTCGATATCAGTATCGCAGATATTGAGAAATTCTTCCAGGGTGAAGTCCTGGCATCCGCTTTCCCCAAGATTATATTTGACATTCTGGGTGTCAATCAGCCAGTCTTCCATAAAAAAACGCTTGATTTTCATATCATCTCCTCTCTCACCAGATATTGATATGCTGCTTTGCAGTCACAATCCGCGAGGGCCAGGTCTGAGAAATCCTGTGTTTTGTTAAACAGTTCGATTTCATTCACAACTCTTTCGTAACATTTGTCACAGCTATAGACCATCCTGTCCAGAGACAGGCTTTCATCGCTTAACCCGATAAAAACCGAACCAAGGTGATGTGTGCGTTTTACCACCTCGACCACGCTCCACAAATTGGCCAGACGATATTCCTTGTTGTCAAACAAGGTTTCCAAATCCGTATTCTGGCAGATAAACACAGGTTCAAAAGCGACTCTGGCGTTCACCTGATATTTTCGGGCAGTGTCAAAGACATAGATCGCGGTGTCAACAGCGTCTCTGATGGCTTCTTTTTCTGACAACCCGGGCGGTTTCACCAGCACATACGCCATCAGATCACATCCTGCTGATTTCACATCTGCCACAGACTGCTCAAAATCATCTTTTGACAGGTTTTTACGGATAATTGTATTTCGGATATAATCATCAGCGCTTTCCAGCCCGATTCCCAATTCGAGGATTTTATCCCCTGACCATTGCCGGCATTCCTTCAATTTTTCAACGCTCACATACTCGGCTCTGGATTCGATGGTAATTCGTCTGATTTTTTCCAAATCAGCAGCCTGGCCCAGCAAAGCTTTCCGAGCCGCGGGGCCGACTTCACGATCATTGAGAAATGATCCCAACGTCAGCAGGTCAATTTCCTGTATGTCGTGCCCATCCAAGGTTTGCAGAACATATCGGAACTGGCCTGCGATTTGGGTGTCCCCGATATTTTCCCCTGCATTTTTCATAAATCCGCAGACCGAACATCCCCCGGTTTTCCGGGCGTATTCACATCCATTTGTTCTTAACACAATCATTAAACGATTTGTCGGGATTCCCCGGATGTTTACCGGGCCGATTTTCACACATTCCCCCGCTTTTAGTGGTAGCTCATTTGAAGCCACCGGAAGTGAGGATTTGTATGCTACGGAACCAGTTTTCAGAAGGCAGTTTTCCCCCTTCGACCTGTATCCCGCATTTGCCGG
>Ga0164315_10002744_pt1 | contig 13562 bp, 13 predicted proteins | sample GuaBasSedimGuay6_FD_113737 | JGI IMG/M metagenome (GOLD analysis project Ga0164315, IMG submission 113737) | Subseafloor sediment microbial communities from Guaymas Basin, Gulf of California, Mexico - Guay6, Core 4569-2, 0-3 cm | ecosystem: Environmental > Aquatic > Marine > Hydrothermal vents... | reverse complement strand
CTGGAGACTGCATTAATGTGGACCGAAAGAATGACATCACCTGTGATGATTACCGTTTGGGGTTTCTTCGCTAACATAGTTTTTGGTACTATTTTGTCTCTCATTATTGCTATTTTTGCCAAGCGCGAGAATAATTCCGCCACTGCTTAGAACTTAATAGTATGGATATTTCGGTAGTTATTCCGTTATACAACGAAGAAGAGTCGCTTAAAGAGTTGAATGATTGGATTGTGCGTGTGATGCAAGCCAATCATTTTTCTTTTGAAATCATTTATATTGATGATGGTTCAAGTGATGGTTCCTGGAAAATAGTTGAACAACTGTCCAAAGAACATCAGCAGATAAAAGCCATTCAATTTAGAAGAAATTATGGCAAGTCGGCCGCTTTGAACGAAGGTTTTAAAGAAGCCAGGGGCGATGTCGTAATTACGATGGATAGTGATTTACAGGACAGTCCCGATGAAATTCCTGAACTTTACCGGATGATTGTTGAGGAAAAACTCGACATTGTTTCAGGTTGGAAAAAAAAGCGCCACGATTCTACCCTGATGAAAAATATCCCATCGAAGTTCTACAATTGGTCCACAAGGAAATTTTTCGGGATAAAAATCCACGACATGAACTGTGGTTTAAAAGCTTATCGTTTAGAAGTAGTGGAGAACATAGAAGTTTATGGAGAAATGCACCGCTACATTCCGGTAATTGCCAAATGGGCGGGCTTTAACAAGATTTCAGAGAAAGTGGTTTCTCACCAAAAGCGAAAGTATGGTGTCACAAAATTTGGTCTCGACCGTTTTGTAAAAGGTTATCTTGATTTGCTTACCATCAGTTTTGTTTCTCGTTTTGCACAACGTCCCATGCATTTTTTTGGCGCTTTCGGAAGCTTGACATTTTTCTTCGGCTTTGCTGTCGCACTTTATTTGGCCATCACAAAATTTTTCATGGTCGATTACGTTCGGATGACAGACCGTCCGTTGTTTTATTTCGGTCTGCTCGCTATGATTATTGGTGTTCAATTGTTTCTTTCCGGTTTTGTTGCCGATATGATTTCACGTAATTCACCGGAAAAGTCTAAATATCAAATTAAAAACAAGTTAAATATAGAAAAAGAATGAAGATACATTTAGTGTCAGGAGGCTGTGGATTTGTCGGCCGCAATGTTGTAAAACGTTTACTGAATACAACAAACGATAAAGTTTTTGTAATCGACGACCTTTCCATTGGCCGTCACCCATCGCAATGGTTGGATGGATTTCAAAGCAAAAAACAAGGCGATCTCGAAATTATTGGTGAAGACGAACGTTTCTATTTCTGGCAGGGCGACTTTAGAAACCTGCTCTTTTATATGCGTCAAAACCCGCGTTATATTCAGGAAACCTACAATTTGGATTTTGAACGTTTTAGCGATGTATTCCATTTTGCTGCTATTGTTGGTGGCCGCCTTAAGATTGATGGCGACCCCTTAATGGTTGCTTTGGATTTGAGCATTGATTCCGAGTTTTTCTATTGGATTACCCGCCACAAACCGGAAAGGGTACTTTACCCCAGTTCAAGTGCTGCTTATCCAACCAGTTTACAAACTGTTGAAGGGGCTGTTCAGTTGCGCGAAGGTGACATTGATTTCAACAAAAACCTCGGAACGCCTGATATGACTTACGGCTGGACGAAACTGACAGGGGAATTCCTGGCACTCATCGCTGCCAAACATTATGGTATTTCTATCGTTTGTATCCGCCCATTTTCTGGATATGGAGAAGACCAGGAAACCGATTATCCGGTACCGGCAATCGCAAAGCGTGCTGCCAATAAAGAAAATCCTTTTGAAGTTTGGGGAAGCGGAAAACAAGGCCGTGATTTTGTTCACATTGATGACATTATTGATTTCATCCAGATATTAATGGACAATGTGAGCGATGGTACTGCTTACAATATTGGCTCCGGAAAACTAACTTCATTCCTTGAACTGATTGATGTATTTTCGGATATTGCCGGATACAAACCCACCATTAAACCATTGCTGGACAAGCCGGTTGGTGTGCATTCCCGATATTGTGATATGTCGTTGGTCAAGAAAAAATTCGGCTGGATGCCCAAAATTTCGCTTGAAGAAGGAATGAGACGGGTTTACGAAAAACAGAAGTCACTGCTTTAATATTTCCAAAGATTTCACTGTTCGGGATTTGTAATCCTGAACATTTGAGCTTCTATATTTTTTCAAGGTGCTTCTTTGAAGCAAATCTTGGTGAATAAAAGAATTCCCTATCTTTGTTCTATGAAAACTACCGATATAAATACAACATTCATTGAGAGTTATTTTGGCTTGATAAGAAACTTGAGTCCGGAATTGAAACTGGATTTAATTGAGAGATTAAGCAAAACTATAAAAGGTGACCTAAGCAGGAAGAAAGATTCATTTAAAAGTGCATTTGGTGCGTGGAAGTCTGATAAATCAGCAGATGAGATTATAATTGAGCTTAGAGAAAAAAGAAATTTCAACAGGCAAATTGAGGCACTCTGATGAAATACCTTTTAGATACAAACATTTGTATTTATTTTTTGAAAGGTTTATATGAACTTGACAAGAAAATTGAACAAATTGGCATTGAAAACTGTTATCTATCTGAAATTACCCTTGCCGAACTAAAGTTTGGTGTCGCAAACAGCGAGAAAAAAAAGAAGAACAAAGATGCTTTAGATAGTTTTACCGGAGATATTAAGATTGTTCCTATTTACAACTCACTTGATTTATACGCAGAGGAAAAAGCAAGATTAAGAAGAGTAGGAAATATTGTTGATGATTTTGATTTGTTAATTGGCGTGACTGCTATTGTAAATGATATGATACTTGTAACAAATAATACTAAACACTTCGGGAGGATTAGGAAAATAGTAATAGAAGACTGGACGAAGTAATTGTAATGAGTGAAAAAGTGAAGAACAAAAAAACCATAGTCTGTTTTGGCCCCGGCCCCATGTTTAAAGGCGGCATTGCCAACTACAATACTTCGCTGGCCAAAGCATTTGACAAAATGCCCGACACCGAAGTACACATTGTTTCGTGGACACAGCAATATCCGGCAATTATCCCCAGGGATTTTATCGACAACAAAAGCAAAGAAGATCAGCTTGAAGGAACAAATATAAAAGTACATTATATTACCAATTACAATAATCCGGCTAGTTGGGGTGCAACTGCAAAATTGATTGCCGGATTGAATCCTGACAAAGTTATCTTCCAGTGGGCCATTGCCATCCAGGGTTTACCGATGGGAACGATTGCCAGAAAGTTGAAGAAAAAAACGAAAGCAGAAATCCTTTTCGATCTGCATTTTGTTATCCAAAAGGAGGGAAGTGCATTGGATAACCGTTTTACAAAAATGGGCATCAAACATGCCGATGCTTACATTGTGCATGCGTTTAAAACTGCCGAAGAATTAAAAATTCTTTTTCCTTCGAAAAAGTTTGAAGTCATTGAAAGAAACGGCAAAATTACCGGCGATGGCATAAAGGTTCACAAACTGTACCACCCTGTTTACGATATGTTTAAGCCAACTCCTGGTTTTAGCATTGCTGAAGCAAAAAAAGAAATGGGATTGAACAAACATGTTTTTCTTTTCTTTGGATTCATCCGTAAATACAAAGGGCTGCACAATGTGATTAAGGCTTTTGCGAAACTATCTGAAACGAGAGACGACGTTTCACTTTTGGTGGTCGGTGAATCGTTTTGGAAAACATTGGATTCGACAAAGTTTTCTACTAAAATTAAAAATGCAACCTTCGGCCTCGCCAAGAAAATGTTCCTGAAAAAGCAGGATGACGAAAGGGAATATAATCCGCTGGCATTGATTGAAGACCTTCAGATTCAGGACAAAGTGTTTTTGGACAATGAATTTGTTCCCAACGAAGATGTCCCCAAATATTTCCAGGTGAGCGACAACATCATGCTTTTTTACCTGACAGCCACTCCCTCAGGAGTTGAATCAATCGGTTATAACTTCAATATGCCGATGTTGGCAACCAATGTTGGTCATTTTCCTGAGACTGTAAAAGATGGCTTTAATGGATATCTTGCCGCTGATGGAGATATTGATTCGATGGTAGTAGCAATGAATAAATCGATTGAAAAACCTATTGATAGAGAAAATGTTGCTGCCACTTCCAAAGACATGAGTTGGGCCAATTATGCTACCGAAATTCTTAGGTAACCCGTGGTCAGACGACTATACACAAAGACAAAATCGTCGTCCGACCACTTTCTGATACTATTTGTCCGGGCAAGCGTTTGACCTGGATAGAAGCTTTCCAAACAGGGGTCAAGTTATAAACCTTATGGGATAGTTATTCTCAACCTGCTAAGAGCTAAAGCCCACTTAGCAGGTTTGACAGCCTCCTAAGTGGTCAGACGACTATACGCCAAAACAAAATCGTCATCCGATTACCGAAGAAAACCCGTAGGACCACTTTTTGCATGATGTAGTGGTCGGACGACTTTTTGACTTGGCAAATAGTCCTTTGACCACATTTTGAGATTTGTTTATTTCACATATTGAATAGCTAATGCTTTTTCTTTTTAGCTTTGTGCCAAAGCAATTCCCAACCAATGAGCAAGAACAAATACTTTGTACGATTCCTCATCTGGCGTGCCAGAAAAATCCCTGACACAAGTTTTGTTCTGTTCTTAAGTGTGGTTATTGGTTTTGCATCCGGAATTGCAGCCGCCCTGCTCAAGTATGTGGTGATTTCAATTAAGGATAAGCTACTTAGCTATTACGGCGAAACGGATCACATTCTGCTGTTTATGTTCTTGCCTTTACTGGGAATATTACTGACAGTCTTGTTTTTAAAGTACATTATAAAAGACAATATAGGACATGGAGTACCACGAATATTGTACGTCATATCCAAATTGGATGGAAGTATGCGCTACCACAAAATATTTTCATCACTGGTTGGCGGATCTTTAACAGCAGGTTTTGGGGGCTCGGTGGGATTGGAATCACCCATTATTTCAACCGGTGCATCCATCGGATCGTCCATCGGGCAGTTTCTCAGAATGGGCTATAAACACAAAACCCTTTTGATTGGCTGCGGAGCTGCCGGTGCTATGGCGTCGATTTTTACAACCCCGGTTGCTGCAGTTGTTTTTAGTTTCGAGGTGCTGCTGTTAGACCTTTCAACAGCTTCTTTTATCCCTCTGTTATTTGCTTCGGTTACCGGAGCTGTTACTACGAAAGTGCTTACATCTGAACAGTATCTCGTTCACTTTAATGTTGCCCAGCCCTTTGAAATCAACGATCTTCCGTTTTTTATTATTCTTGGTGTTGTTGGGGGATTCGTATCGGTTTACTTTCATTATATGCATTTCACTATCATTCGCTTATTCAGTAAATTAAAAAATATCTGGGTGCGTTTATTTGTCGGTGGAAGTTTATTGGGTTTAGTTTTGTATTTATTCCCACCTTTGTTTTCGGAAGGTTACGACAGTATCAGGTTAATTGTTACCGGACAAGCCGAAGATTTACTGCATTACACTTTTTTATCCGAATCAGATTTTGTTTGGACACTTATTCTTTTCACCATATTTCTGGTTATTTTCAAGGTAATTGCAACAACATTTACTACCGAATCCGGCGGGGTAGGGGGTATTTTTGCGCCTGCTGCCGTAATGGGCGGCTATTCCGGTTTTGCGTTGTCAAAGGGACTGAACCAATTGTTTAGTGGCTTAGGGCTTCATGAAAACAATTTTGTTTTGGTGGGGATGGCCACCGTTTTGGGTGGCGTACTATTGGCACCGCTTACCGCCATTTTTCTCGTGGCAGAAATGTCCAGTGGTTATCAATTGATTGTGCCCTTGATGCTTTCTACTTCCATTGCTTATCTGATTGCTCGTACTTTCAATAAACATTCTATTTTTACACAGCAGTTGGCCGAAAAGGGGGAGCTGTTTCATTATCGTGATCAGACGGTTATCAAGCAAATGAAAGTAAAAAATCTGTTGGAGAAAGATGTGCGCACTATTTCAATTAACAGTACACTGGGCGATTTGGTGAAGACAATCAAAAAGTCGAGCCGTAATTTCTTTGCGGTAATTGATGATGATGGTACTTTTATTGGCATGATATTGCTTGATGATGTTCGGAAGGACATGTTCAACAGACTGAAATACAAACTTCCAGTTACCGAATATCTGCACCACACCCTTGAGGACGAAAAGGTTACACTTGATAATGATGTCCAGGAAATTGTGCGTAAGTTTTATAAATCAGGAAATTACAATATGATAGTGGTTGATGGCAGTAAATATGTCGGCATTATCTCAAGGGCAAACCTTTTTAAAACCTATCGGGAAAGCATGCTGAAAGAAACGAAGGAATAATTTCTCAGTTTGATCAATCCCGTTAGGGATATAATATTTATAGAAAGATAACAAGCCCACAAGAAAGTCCCGTTAGGGACGTAATGTAAAAATGAGTTTTGACAGATAGTCCTTGAATTTGAACAAAGTATAAAAAATGAATATTCAAAAAATCATTCAATCATCGATTGAAACCAAACAGAAAATACTAAAAGACCCGGTAATCCTGAAGCAAATCAGGGAAACTGCAGCTATTTGTATTGAAACTTTCCAGGCTAAAGGAAAGTTGCTGCTTTGCGGAAACGGTGGAAGTGCCAGTGATGCGCAACACATTGCTGCCGAGCTTTCGGGCAGGTTTGAATTCGACAGGGAACCCTTGTTTGCTGAAGCCCTCCATGTCAACTCTTCTTTCATGACAGCCGTTGCCAACGATTATAGTTTCGATGCGGTTTACAGCCGGATGATCAAAGCTGCCGGCAGGGCAGGGGATGTGCTGATCGGAATCAGCACTTCGGGCAATTCGGCCAATGTGGTCAACGCCATTAAGGAAGCCAAAACTATCGGAATGCACACCATTGCCTTTACCGGGGAACAAGGTGGCGAGCTGGCTGCCATTAGCGATATTTGTCTCAAAGTCCCTTCATCAAACACGGCACGAATACAGGAATCGCACATCATGATTGGCCATATTATTTGTGGCATTGTGGAGCAAACACTATTTTCCAAACCCTAATTAAAAAAGTTGTCTTAACTTTACACGCTATTACAAACCAATTATTTTTGATCTGGCTGATTTTTATTTTTTCAGTTTATACTGAGAAATTTATCAATCGGTTCAATGAAGAAAATACTACTATCGATACTATTATGCCTGATCTGCTCTTGCAGTTTAATTTGTCAGGAAGGAAAGATTCGTCTGTCCAACATAAAAACGGCTGGCTTACTGATAGAATATGGTTCACCATACTATTACCTTCCCGAAGGAATACGGTATTATGTCGTGCCAGTCGGGGCAAACTTTAGTTTTCCATTGTTTAAAGCCAAGCCCGATAAACATTTCAATATGTCGGTTGATCTTTATCCGCACCATGTTTTTGTAAGTGTGGACGGTGATAGGTCAGACTACGAATTTGGCCTGAATGTGAGATTGGGGCTTAATTATTCATTCTCAGATAACGACCTTTTAAGTTTCAAATTGGCCAGCGGGCCCCACTACATTACTGTTGATACCGAAAAACAAGCCAAAGGATTTATTTTTTCTGACTATTACCTGTTTTGTTATAGGAAACTGCTCAATAATGGCCAACATCCTTTTGTATTGGAATTTGAGTTTGGATACCGGCACATTTCCAATGGATGGATAAAAGAGCCCAACAGAAGTATTTCTAATTTTATTTTTGGGCTGGGGTTCAGCAGGGAATTCTAAAAAATTGTTTCTTTACAAAAAGATTCACTCATCCTATGTTTATAAATACCAATAAATCCTGGACACTCTTTCTCGATCGTGATGGGGTAATCAATGTCCGCCCGATTGATGATTATGTCAAAACTTGGAATGATTTTAATTTCCTTCCGGGCGTGCCCGAAGCCCTTGCCATTTTTAGCAAATTGTTTAAAAGAATAATTGTGGTAACTAATCAGCAAGGAATAGGTAAAGGACTGATGAGTAGTGACGACCTTGAAGTTGTTCACAGCAAAATGATTACTGAAATTCAAAATGCCGGTGGCCGAATTGATGCTGTTTATTACTGTCCTGAATTGGCCGGAAAACCACAAAGTTGCCGAAAACCTTCCACCTTTATGGCGCAGAAAGCTCTCGCCGAATTTCCCGATATTGATTTCGCAAAAAGCCTGATGTTTGGGGATATGCTCACCGATTTACAGTTTGGCAGGAATAGTGGGATGAAAACCGTTTACATTAATACCAATAATCAAAGTATGGATACTGATTTATATGATAAAACTTATTCCTCATTGATTGAATTTGCGGAACTGCTTATCGCAAACGATTGAATCTTCAAGCGAAAGTTAATTATTATTCATGACTCCGTCAGTTTAGACAAAAATCTCATAAATCTTATTTCAAATAATTAATCCAATACACCTTTTTTTACTTTTGTTTTCTCAAATAGTAACAAATAGCCAATGAGCCCCACATTAATTTTCACAAGCTTCCTGATTTACACCTTGTTGCTGTTTGTTGTTTCATGGTTTACTTCCCGTAAGGCTGATAATCAAAGTTTCTTTATAGGGAATAAAAAATCACCCTGGTTTGTTGTGGCTTACGGAATGATTGGTGCTTCGCTTTCGGGTGTTACTTTTATTTCCATCCCCGGATGGGTAGGGCAAACTGGTTTTACCTATTTTGTTATTGTTCTGGGTTATGTAATTGGCTATGCCGTTATTACAACTATTTTGTTGCCGCTTTACTATAAGCTCAACCTGACTTCAATTTACACCTATTTGGAGCAGCGCTTTGGAAAACGGGCATATACCACAGGAGCTGTTTTTTTTCTGATTTCAAGAATTATCGGTGCCTCGTTCAGAATGTTTCTCGTAGTAAGTGTTTTGCAGATTTTCGTATTTGATTATTTTGGAATTCCCTTCTGGCTGACCGTTGTTCTTTTTATGGTACTCATTCAATTATACACCATGAAAGGCGGCATAAAAACCATCGTTTGGACAGATACTTTACAAACCACTTTCATGATTCTTGCTGTTATCATTAGTATCGTACTGATTTTACAGAATATGCAAACTGATCTTTCGGAAATGATAGAAACAGTTTGGAACAGTGACCTCTCGCAAATTATTGTTACTGATATTGATAGCAAACAGAACTTTTTCAAATTGCTGCTCAGCGGTATGTTTATCACGATTGTAATGACCGGACTCGACCAGGATATGATGCAAAAAAACCTCAGTTGCCGCAACCTGAATGATGCAAAAAAAAACATGACAACCTTGAGTTTGATCCTTGTTCCGGTCAACCTGATATTTCTGTTTCTTGGGGCAGTATTGTATTTGTATGCAGCCCAGTCCAATATTGAAATACCGGCTTCTACCGATCATCTTTTTCCAGCCATCGCTTTCAATCATTTGGGCACATTTGCCGGTGTCGTTTTTGTTATTGGTTTGATTTCTGCAGCCTATTCCAGTGCCGATAGTGCTTTGACTTCCTTAACCACTTCTTTCAGTATTGATATTTTAAAACTGGACAAGAAATACCGCAATAATGAAAACTTGTTAAAAAGTAAGCGTCAGCAAGTGCATATTGGCATGGCGATAGTTATTATTTTTGTCATCGTCCTATTTGAATTAGTTAACAACCAAGCTGTTATTTCTCAGCTATTTACATTTGCAGGCTATACTTATGGCCCACTGTTGGGATTGTACGCATTTGGTTTATTAACAAAAATTCAGGTACGCGACAATTGGATACCCTTAGTTGCAATAGTTGCGCCGGTACTCTCTTATTTTTTGAGTTATTATTCTGAAAGACTGTTTAATGGCTATCAGATTGGATTTGAGTTACTGATAATTAACGGGCTTTTTACCTTTTTGGGATTGCTCATATTTAGAAAAAGAAAAGTAGAAATTATTTAATAAAAAACAGCGTCCATTAGCAGAAAGGGAGATTGCTTCACGCCATCACACAGGCTTTCACACGGTGTTCGCAATGACGCGTCTCTTTAGTTTCAGAGTAGACGCAAGATTGGAGAAATGGAAGTTCATTACAAATAACAATATCATTTAAGCATTCGCTCATTAACACATTTAAGCATTTAATCATTTACTCATTCAAGCATTAAACAACAAAAGATGTCAAATTTCAGATTCATTGCATTAGAGAAAACAATTAACCGCCCTGTAGGCGAAGTAAAATATCCATCAAAAAAAGCATCTGATTATTTTGGATCGATGACATTTAACCAGACAGTGATGCGCGAGTATCTGACTGACGAAGCTTTTGGCATGGTTGAAAAATCCATCGATAAGGGAGAAAAGATAGAACGCAAGATTGTTGATCAGATTGCCATGGCCATGAAAGCCTGGGCATTGGACAAAGGGGTAACCCATTACACCCACTGGTTTCACCCTTTGACTGGTTCTACGGCAGAAAAACACGATGCATTTATTGACCCAGTTGATGGCGGAAAAGCCCTCGAAGATTTCCAGGGAAGTGCGCTTATTCAGCAAGAACCCGATGCTTCAAGCTTTCCCAGCGGCGGCATCCGTAACACTTTTGAAGCAAGGGGTTATACTGCCTGGGACCCTACATCACCGGCTTTTATCCTTGAACATACGCTGTGCATCCCAACTATTTTTATTTCATATACCGGCGAATCACTGGATTACAAAACACCCTTGCTCCGCTCGATGAAAGCATTAGACGATATTGCGAGCCAGGTTTGCAGGTATTTTGATAAAGATGTAAAAAAGGTTTATCCAACCCTGGGATGGGAACAGGAGTATTTTCTGGTAGATTCAGCACTTTATGCTGCACGTCCCGATCTTATTCTGACCGGAAAAACAGTGTTTGGACATTCATCAGCAAAAGATCAGCAATTGTCCGATCATTATTTTGGAACCATTAATATCAGGGCGCTGGCTTTTATGAAAGACCTTGAAATAGAATCGCATAAGCTGGGAATTCCATTAAAAACAAGACACAATGAAGTAGCCCCGAGCCAGTTTGAGTGTGCGCCGGTTTATGAAGAAGCCAATATTGCTGTTGATCACAACCAATTGCTTATGCACCTGATGGACAAAGTAGCGCGCCGTCATTATTTTAATGTGTTGCTGCACGAAAAGCCCTATGCAGGTGTAAACGGATCAGGCAAGCACAACAACTGGTCGCTGGCAACCGATACCGGGATCAATTTATTATCACCGGGAAAAACGATGAAAGACAATTTCAGGTTCATCGCCATTCTTGTGAACATCCTTAAAGCCGTCCACAATAACGAAGAACTGATTCGGGCAAGTATTGCATCTGAAGGAAATGACCTTAGATTGGGAGCCAATGAAGCACCACCTGCCATTATTTCTGTTTTCATTGGGGAACAAATTACCCGCACCCTGCACGAGATTGAAAAAATGCCATCTAAAAAGTCCTTCAACCATACCAACAGCAGTAAAGAAACAGAGATTAACATCCCAAAAATTCCTGAAATATTATTTGATAATACTGACCGTAACAGGACTTCCCCCTTTGCATTTACCGGGAATAAATTTGAGTTCCGCGCAGTGGGTTCTACTGCAAACACTGCCAAACCCATGTTTGTACTCAATACAATAATGGCCGACCAATTACAAGTTTTTAAGGCCGATGTTGACAAACAAATTGCTGATGGAATCAAAAAAGACGATGCTATTTTCAACGTTATTAAACGATACATTATCGAATCGAGAAACATCCGTTTTGAAGGGAATTCTTATGGTGATGAATGGGTGCTTGAAGCGGAAAAAAGGGGCTTGTCAAACCACAGGAAAACCCCCGAAGCTTTGCGTGCTTTTGTTTCGCAAAAAACCATCGACTTATTCAAACGCCAGAATGTGATGAATGAAACAGAACTCAAGGCCCGCTTTGAAATTAAATTGGAGAAATACATCAAGAAATTACAGATTGAATCACGCGTACTGGGCGACCTGGCCATTAACCACATTCTTCCCACAGCTATACATTACCAAAATCGCCTGATTGAAAATGCCCGCGGGCTCAAAGAAGTGCTGGATTCAAAATCTTTCGTCAAATTATCGCGCAACCAATTGAATACCATCAAAGAAATATCCGACCACATTGCTTCTATCAAAGAGTTTTCGCAGCAAATGCTCGAAGCGAGAAAAAAAGCCAATCGCGTTGAGGGCACCTTTGAGCAGGCCAATGCTTACAAGAACAATGTACTGGTATATTTTGAGAAAATCCGCTACCATGTTGACAAACTGGAGTTGCTGGTTGACGACGAACTTTGGCCACTACCGAAGTACCGGGAGTTGCTGTTTATTAAATAGTGCAGATTTTTCGTAAATTTGATCACTAAAATTTCAGTCCATGAAAAAAAGTTTCAAACACTTTTCGCTTTTATTCGTACTTCTGTCCATTTGTTCAACAAATGTATTCAGCCAGTTTATCGTTAGAAAGGTTCACGACCAAAAAGTGAATACAGCGCAGGATGGTTTTTATTACGCCTTGCCTCAAACGGTATTAAAAATTGACCTGCTTATTGAAAAAGTACAAAAACAAAAAGGCCCATTATCAGCTTTTACGCAGGAATATTTAGGAACATCTGACTTTATTGAAAGTAACAGTGTCTCTTATCGATTGCTCAATGTACTGGTGGACCAATTTGCCGAACCCGACCCTGAACAGCTTTATTATGTGCAATTCCCTGCAAGCCGTCCAAAAGATGCCGAAGCAATAGGGTTTACCCTGACACCATTGGGAACACTGGCGGCATTTGACGTTGAGAGCAGTAGCCATATAAATACCGAAGGAACAGAAGTACACCAGACCATTATCGTTGGGGATGAAAAAGATGGTTTTAATTATTTCGCAGATTACAACCGCATGAAGAAGGTGGACACAATCATTAGGAAAATTACTATTGACACTGTAACCATCGATCGCTTTCTTTTTAAAACCACTTGGGTGGATAAAAGCCTGAAAGAGAAAGCCAATGAAGCCGCCATGCAAATTGCCAAAATCCGTGAAGCCCGTTTTAATTTAATAACTGGTTACCAGGAAGTAAATTATGGCGAAAGCATAAAATATATGAATCAGCAGTTGAATAACCTGGAAAAGCAATATTTAACGCTTTTTCTGGGAAAAGAGTTGAAAACAATTGAAACTCAGACTGTTTATTTTATTCCATCACAAGATAATAATTCGAAAATATTGTATAAAGGATCTGACGGGATTTCCATAGAATTGAAGTTGACCAACAGTGGTATTACGGCTAAACTTCCCACTAAACCACTAGAAAAGCAAGACAATATTTATTACCGTATTCCTGAATCAACACTTGTTGAAATCACCGAAAACGGCAAAGTTCACTATAAAAACAAAATTCCAATAAGTCAGTACGGAGTGGTTGCAGCAGCTCCCCTAAACGGGACACGCCTTCAGTTTGATCCCAAAACGGGAAGTCTGATAAGAATAATCAGGGAATAGCTTTTCTAAGGGCGACCAATTTTTGTAATAAGT
>Ga0164315_10002742_pt1 | contig 13563 bp, 15 predicted proteins | sample GuaBasSedimGuay6_FD_113737 | JGI IMG/M metagenome (GOLD analysis project Ga0164315, IMG submission 113737) | Subseafloor sediment microbial communities from Guaymas Basin, Gulf of California, Mexico - Guay6, Core 4569-2, 0-3 cm | ecosystem: Environmental > Aquatic > Marine > Hydrothermal vents... | reverse complement strand
CCAGACAGGACCCAGGATGATCCCGGCCAGCAGGACAAACATGTTCTGCAAGACAATGGGGACAGGGCCTAGTGGGATGGCGATAAATGCACCCATGGCGATCAGGGCGGCAAACAAGATTTGGAGGCCAGGTCAAGCAAAACTTTATTCATCGTCCATTAAAGAAAAATCAAAATAGAGCCGATTACAGTGAAATTATTAAATGAAAAGATACGCCAACGCTTAAATTTATCTGAAGAAGTCCGTGAAACCGGTTAATTTTTTATTGATAACCATAAAATGAAAGCAAGACCATGCTTGAACCCTGTGCTAGACAGATATTGCCCAATCTAAAGGATTTTATAAAATTTTGGAAAGACCGGGGCCCCTTCAAATATGCCCTTACCAGCAATGAATACCCCCCCATTCTGCTGGAACCGGAAGAATGGATATTTGGCAATGACATCCATTTGCTGTTAAAGGAATTGATGCAGTTTGACCAGAAGAAAATGGCCTTTGTTGAATCCCCTTTTAACCCAAAGAATAAAAATATCCTAAGACCTGATGACCTGAGTCCCTGGAAGATTTCTCATTTTCCGGAACAATGGAATCGGGTTGTTTGCGATGCCTTTGTGCCCGAAGGACATTTAACCTGCTCGGTCATGAACGCGGCAAGGATCCTGGAAAAATCAGACAGATCAACGGACAGTCAAAAAGAGCCCCCGGGGAAACAAAATGTCGAAAAGGCTTTTTTCAATCTGCTTGAAGCGCATCTTGAAAAGATGGGGTATCTATTGTTAACCCCTCTGGGGAATTCAAAATATGCATCAACAAAGGACTACCTTTTGGAATGGGAGGCAGATGAAGGCGAGGCCAGCCTGCTCTGACAGACAAGTGCCAGACAGATAAGGATCAGACATGGTTTTTGAGAATCAGGCTGCACAAAAGCCTTCGATAGTCAATACCTGCCTTTTGGAATCCTTTTGTCCCGTATTTCATGTTTCCTTCCAGCACATGGAGATGGTTGCCTGATTGTATAATATCAATTCCCACGTCATCCCAGCCGCATTTTTCTGCCGTTAAAAGCGCCAGGTCCAGTGCGCGTTTGGGCAGGGGATCAAAGCTGATTTTTCCTCCCTGGGACAGGTTGGTTTTAAAACTGCCTTTCCCGGCAATGCGCCAAAATCCCAGTATTATCTGTCTGCCGATCACGATGACGCGCATGTCCCGGTCAATGGGCATATATTCCTGGATATAGGCAGGTCCTTTCTTGCTTAAATAGGCGTTCAGGTCCCCATGGGTTTGAATGAGGTAAACCCCAATACCCCGGGCAGATCCCCTGGGAATTTTGGCAATAAAGGGGAAATCAAACTCGTTTAAGATGTATTTTTTTTGTCGGGGGCCATAAAAAATCTTTGTGCGGGGATGGGGGAGTCCCAGCATCTGAAACAGGGCCGTTTGCTTGATTTTATCCTGGGCAAATTTATAGGTATGATAGCTGGGAAAGGTTTTTTTTCCCATGGTATTAAACAGGTCTGCATAAAAGGCGGTGGGATAATAGATTTTGGGCGCCAAAAAAAGCTGCTCCTGCTCCCCGGGGCTGTAATCTGAAAAATTGGGTCTGAATCCCAGGGTCTGGATTTGGGGGCATTTTTTCAGTCTTGCACCAATGGCAATGGGCCTGTGTCCATCCTCTTTTTTCACGCGGAGTTAATCCAGGATTTTATTTGTTTGGTGGTGGCCGGAAAATTACAAAATACATTCACCATTGTTTTTTTCAGTTCTTGGTCAAGTTCAGGTTTGGAAAGCCCTTGCCGCAGGGATGATATGATAATGGGGACTTCTTTCGGGGCAAACATCTCCCTGATTTCCCGGGCAAATTCCAGGGCCGTCATGTTTGCAAAAAACAGATCACAGACAATGGCAACGGGTTTTTCAAGTACAATGGCCTCAAAGGCCTCCTGGGTGCTGGTAAATGTTTGGGTGGCATAGCCGCAGGTATGAATCAGTTTGGCGTATACATCCAGATATGCCCGGGATGCACTGATGACGATGAAACGTTCTCTTTTAATCGCGGCTTTTTGATCCCTGAGACGGATATATTTTTTTGCGGTTGATTTGAGGTTTCGTTTCTCCATTATACTGATAAATGAGACGATTACGGGTAGGGGAGCGCTTTTTTCAAGGTAATTTGAGGTAATATAGGAAAAGGTGTCCGAACTCATCAATGCCTCCATGAGACAGACCGCCCGGGCATCCAGGATGGTGTGAACCAGCATTTCTATGGTTTTTGCGCCGGATTCTATTTTGTTTTTTATTTCAGCGACAATATAGTCTGAACAATGCCGCTCCAAAACCTTTATGGCCGCCATCCTGATATGCATGGACGGATCGGATATCCCCTTGATAATCCTGGCAACAGATTCCAATTCAGGAAATGCTTCCAGGGCATTATATACGGCAAATCTGATGCTGTTATTCATTTTTTTGTGTGAAATAAGCGTGAAAAGGCTGTCGATTGACCCCCGGGGAATGGTTCTTGCCGTGAGTTCTAACAGGTTTACAACCAGGTCATGGTTCAGATTATTCAGGTCGGTTATGCTCCTGGCCAATGCCTCTGCCACCCGGGTTCCGTGGGTCGAAAAATAGGCAAGGGCTTGAACCCTTTGTACCATACGTGTTGAGGCCAGAAGCGTCAGATTGGCTTCAAAGGAATTGGTTTCCTGTTGCTTTTGGGTTATATCCGGTTCAATTGCAGCGAGTGGGGCACCGGAAAGATTCATTTTCAAAACAGCAATGGCATCCAGAACCTCCTGGTCGCATTTGTCGGTTAATGCAATCTGTTCCAGCCTTTCCCGGGCTTTGGTGTTGCCAATTCGTTTCAGGGCCTCTATGGCATCGGTTTTTAACGCCATATGGTCATAGAAAATGAATTCTGCCACATCGTCAACCAAGCGGTCTATCTTAAATTTTCCTGCAGTACGGATGATCCTGTTCAGCAGGCCTTCATTGGTTTCATTTGATAGAATATGTTTAAATAAAGGGACATAGTGGATGAGTTGTGACCGGTTTCCGTGATCTAAAAGAAGAGTGGTAAAGTCGAAATTCAGGTGTGCTCTGTCCAGGGTCAGTTGAAAGAGCCGCTTCCGGGTTTCAGAATCCAGGGTGGTCTCCCCCAGCAGAAAATCCAGAAGGGACAGGGCTGTTTTATCCGATGCCAGGGCCAGCATTTCGATCACGTCCTTTTTTTCGTTGTCCATTCGTGATGATAGAATTGAAAGCTGTTCCCGGGCCTGTTCAATTTGTCCTGTTTTAATAAATTGCCGAAGGGCTGTAAGATACGGAGCCATGATTATTCCTCCCCGGGATGGTTCCGATATCCCCGGGGGTTTTTTTTCTGCCAATTCCAGGTGTCCTTGCACATATCATCCAGAGATTTTGTTGCTTCCCATCCCAATTCTTTTTTTGCCTTTGAGGCATCTGCAAAACAAGCAGCAATATCACCAGGCCTTCTGTCTGTGATTTCATAGGGGATGGGTCGGTTGCTGGCCTTTTTAACGCCTTTTATCATTTCAAGCACTGAAAATCCATTCCCCGTGCCCAGGTTGTATATGACAACACCTGGGTTGCTGAACAGTTTGGGCAGTGTCTGAATATGGCCCAGGGCGAGATCTATCACATGGATATAATCCCTGACACCGGTTCCGTCGGGCGTGTTGTAATCCCCGCCAAATACTTTTAACCGGGGAAGAAGGCCCACAGCAACCTGGGATATATAAGGCACAAGATTGTTTGGTAATCCCTGGGGATCTTCTCCAATCTCTCCGCTTTCATGGGCGCCAACAGGATTAAAGTATCTGAGAAGGGCGATGTTCCAGTCCTTATCCGATTTGTACAGGTCCTGGAGAACCTCTTCAATTACAAGTTTGCTCCTGCCATAGGGATTGGTGGCAGAAAGGGGGAATTTTTCTGTGATGGGAAGACTTGCAGGGTCTCCATACACGGTGGCCGAGGATGAAAACACAAGGTTTTTTACCCTGTATTCGTCCATGGCTGACAGCAGGTTGAAGGTGCCGGTGAGATTGTTGTGATAATATTTCAAGGGGATGCTGACCGATTCCCCCACAGCTTTCAGACCGGCAAAATGGATGACGGCATCAATTTTGTGGTCCTCAAATACTTTGTGGATACTGGGGGGATCAAGGAGATCCGCCTTGTAGAAAGAAAGCGTTTTGCTGGTTATCTTTTGAACCCGATTTAAGGATTCTTCACAACTATTGGAAAAATTATCCAATACCACGACATCGTAATTTTCCTTTAACAGCTCCACACAGGTATGGCTGCCGATATATCCGGCACCACCCGTCACAAGTATCTTCATTGGCAGTCCTTAAATGGTTTGAGGGTAATGGATTTTTTTGCTTTTTTTTTAAAAAAAGATCATGACAGATTCTACAATTTTTACATACCTTTGTACAGGTTGTAATCCAATTATTCTATAATAATTCGGTTAAATTTGGCAATCATTTATACAATTTTTTATAAATTTAATGGAAAAAAAGGCATTTGCGATATTGACAGGCAGAAAAGCCATGGTTAGATTTAGAGCATTCAGGCATGATTAACCTGATAATCAAACACCAGAAACGAAGGAGAGGGATAAAATGATTGAGTTGACAGATCCTGCGAAAGCGCAGATCGATGACTATTTCCAGGGTAAAGAGCCTACCCCCGTAAGAATTTTTCTTAATTCAGGCGGCTGAGGCGGCCCATCACTTGCCATGGCTCTGGATGAGCCAAAAGATACAGATGATTCCTTTGATGTTAAAGGGCTTAAGTTCGTTGTTGACAAAGATTTCATGGGAAAAGCCAAGGTTATTAAAATTGACTTTACCGGAATGGGATTCAGCCTTGATTCCAATATGGACCTTGGAGATTCCGGATGCGGAAGTTGTGGCTCCGGCGGTTCCTGCGGCGACTGATCTCTTAAGCGTTTTAAAAGAAAGGTGTCCTGGGGTATCCAGGACACCTTTTTTATTTGGGAGTTCATAAATAATAGTTTACCATTGATAATAGGCGGACTTTAATTCCCGGATGATCTGCTTATCCGGTGTTACCGGATTCACAGCTTTCGGCGGCTCTGGCATGGTATGGGAATTTGAAAAGCAGGTGTCTTTGATTTTAAGGTTGTAGGCTTTGATCATAAGGGTTTCAAGGTTGATCACATCCTCGATATTGTAAGCAAGCAGGGTATCAAGGGCCTTTGGGTTCTTGGTTTTTTGGTATTCCTCCCACAATAGTACGGCAAAATATCCGTCCACCCCATCCAATTCCTGCCGATCGATTCCCACGGCGCGTTCACATTTTTTCAGCCCTCCCTTGAATCCTAGGCTTTTCAGAATATATCTTAAATCGATGTGGGCATGGGGCAGCTGACAGTTAAAGTGGTTTTGGATAAACGGCAGGTCAAAGGTTTTGCCATTATAGGTGACAATGACCTGGTATTTCTGGATATCCTCAAGAAAGGCGTCAAGGTTTTTTCCCTGGACATAATAGCGGATAGAGCCGCCATCATACAGGGCAATTGTCGTAATGGTGGAGGTTGTTTCAAGGCCTGTGGTTTCTATGTCCAGGAAAACACAGGTGTCCCTGAACTCAGGGAAAAGTCGGAAGTGCTGGTTTGCGGGAAGAAGATCTTCAAAATATTTGGCATTTTTATTTTCCAGCTGACCAATGGAGGTTTGAATACACCGTTGAATCGCAGGCGCTTTTTTGCCAATGGCATCTGATTGGAGGAGGGCATCTTTCCAGGTTCGTATTCCTTTATCCCAGAGTTTTTCTTCTGTTGTTGGCCCAATGCCCGGGATATGGCTGAATGTGTTAATAAGCATCATTATTCCTTCTGGTTAAAGTTTTTGTCTTTATATCCCGAATGGTAAAAATATGACAGGGGTAATGGGACATCATAAAATGTTCTTTGACTTGACTCTGGTTCTTTGCCATGGTGGTTTGTAAAATAACGGTATTAAACCCTTTAAATCAGGATTAAAGTTATGACCCGATTCCAATATGCGATTACCGGTATCTTCCTTGTATTTTTCATGGTATTTTCCGTTATCGGCTGCGGTGAGAGAGAAAAAAAAAATGAAGACCTTGTGGTGGGAAACTGGACCCAATACCGGAACCGGGCCTATGTCCTTTTAATCATAAGCCCCAAGGGAACTTGGGATTCCTCTGTCAGGATTGCAGACGTCACCTCAAAAATCGTTAAATCCAAGGGAAATGCCAAGGGATCCTGGCATATGGAAGAAGACCAGCTGATTTTTACCGTAATGGAATCAGATCTTCCAGAAATATGGGGACAAAATGATACCAGTTTCTTTGAGATTGTTGAACTGGGTGAACAGATCATGTTGTTGAAAGAGGAAAACGGCCGGGTTTCGGAATGGAAAAAAAGCAGGTCTCTAAAAATAGCTGATGCCTTGACGGAAGCGGCTGTCGTCATTCCCATGAAACCCCTGGCCGTAAATCTGAATAAAAATCGATCCAATACCCAGGATCGTTACCTATGTTTAAATATGAGCCTGGTACTCAAGGAATTAATGCCGGACCAGCAAATCCCTGTCCTGCATCCTAAAGCCCGGGAAGCGGCTGTTCTTTTCTTAAGTTCTCTTTTTTATGAGGATGTTAAGGATTTTGACCAGGTTAAACTTCAAAAGTCAAAATTGGTGGATGTTCTCAATCCCTATATGGACGGTTTTATTAAGGATATAGAGGTTGAACATGTGATTATCTCGACCACAATGGAAAAGGTGGAAGAGTTTATTATCGAGCATACCATGGTCCCGAAAAAAGAGGGAGACGCAGAGGGAGAAGAAAAAAAGGATCAAGAGAAATAACCCGGGGAGAAAGGGTAAAGGACTAATCTCTTGATTTTGTGACCAGTAAAACCCCTGCTGAAACGGATATGTTCACCTGTTTTGTTTTAAAATAATTACTGATGCCCAGGGAAGACCCCATGGAAATGACAGCATTTTCAAGGGGATATTCAAGCCCCCTGAGGGTCAGCCCCGTTACCTTGTCTGAAATTGGAAGAACAGACAAAAGATCTCCTTTTTTACCCGTAAGTTTAAGGTTATCCGTGACAAGGTAGATTTCATTGTTTGCATCGATTATCCTTGATTTAATCCCCAGGGCACAAAGCCTGCGCAATAAAAAAATATTGGCCAGGGTGTGGTCAAGCCGAGAACCCGTCATCCCGAGCATTGTGATAGCCGTGACACCTTTTTTGATGGCAAACTCAATGCACAGTTCTGTGTCTGTTTGGTTTTTCCGGGAAGGGTGGGGGATGATGGGAATGAATTTTTTTTCAAAAAAACATCTGGTATCCGGGTGAATTGAATCCATGTCTCCGATGATGACATGGGGGGCCATATCCATTTGTTTCAGATGGGTTGCCCCGCCGTCTGCCGCAATTATCAAATCCGCCTCTTCTAAAAGACGGTTTATCCTTGGGGTGAACAGCAGGTTTCCACTTGCAACAATAATACAATTTATGGGGATACAATTCATAGGGTCTTCATTAACATGAAAATCCCCCGGTGAAAATAGGTATTGGTGAAAACAGGTATTATTGTTCGTATTGTGAGTATCTGGTTATTCGTATCTGGGTCTTGACACTTTGGCTGTCAGCTTATATTTTCCAGGAAATGATATTGATGAAGATAATAAATAATTAGATGATATTAATTTATCACATCCTGACCACCCTGATCTTTTTTTTGGTGTTACCTTTTCTCCCGCTTGTTTATCTGTTGTCGGAAAAAAGGAGGGCCAATCTTCTCCAGCGATTTGGGGGCTGCACCGGATTTAAAAAGAAGCAAGCCGGGGCCTTTAGGGTTTGGGTCCATGGTCTGTCCGTGGGGGAGGTACGTTCGGCCCTTCCCTTTGTTTTGTCTTTGAAAAAAAGAAAACCCAAGGCTGAAATTATTTTTACGGCCTCCACAAAAACAGGGTTTGACACTGCCCGACAGCTGTTCGAAGGGGACAAGGATGCCCTGGTATCACAGATTGGGTATTTTCCCTTTGATATTTGGGTTTCGGTTTTACGGATTTGTCATCTCATTGAACCGGATGTTGTCTGCCTCGTTGAAACCGATATCTGGCCTGGATTCCTTCACCAGATGAAACAACAAAAGATTCCCGTGGTGCTTGTAAATGCAAGGCTTTCCAAACGCTCATTAAACGGATATCTCCGGATGGGACGGTTTTATTCCCTGTTTTTTTCCTCCTTGTCCCACATCATGGCCCAAACTTCTTTGGATGCAAAGCGTTTTAAAAGGGTAGGCGTTTTAGAAACCTGCCTGTCCACCATGGGCAATATTAAGTTTGATCAAGCCCCCCTGTCGTTGGAAAAATCAGAGATTTCACAATTGAAAACCAGATTTGGCATTCAGGCCCAAGATCAGATTTGGATCGCCGGCAGTACCCATGAGGGAGAAGAAAAAATTCTGCTGGACGCCTTTTCCGCCGTGAAAAAAAGCATACCGAACCTAAAGTTGATCCTGGCACCCCGTGATCCGAAAAGAAGTGAGCGAATCATGGGACAAATATCATCTCCCCCCCATCATCCGGTTCTGTTTTCACAGTTAACGCCGGGCAAGGAAGACCATGATCTTATAGTACTTGACAAAATAGGAGAGCTTTCCAGGACCTATGCCGTCTGTGATCTTGCATTTATCGGTGGTTCCCTTCTGCCCTTTGGGGGGCATAATCCCCTTGAACCAGCCATGTTTGGTAAACCGATTCTCTTTGGTTCCCACATGACAGATTTTATAGAAATTGCAGATCTGCTGATGACTGAACAAGGGGCCCACAGGGTCGAAACTATTTCCCAGATCCATTCAAAGCTGCAAGGGATTCTCCAAGACCCTGTTCTGGCAAAACAAATGGGGGATGCTTCTTACCGTGTTTTCTCCGGAAATACCGGTGCTGTTGACAGGACCCTTACAAAGATGGAGGATCTTCATTTTGTCTGATCCATGGTTTACACGGCTGGAAAAAAAAATTACCCGGATCTCAGACCAGGAGTATAGCCCAGCCCTTTTTTCCCTGGAACAATTGCTGGTAATGGCCTCCGGGCTTTATCGTGTGGGCTCGGATCTTCGCCTCAGACTATACCGGGCAGGTTTCTTGAAAACCAAACGGTTGCCCTGTTTTGTCATCTCAATTGGCAATATAATGGCTGGCGGTGCAGGTAAGACCCCCATGGCCATCTATATTGTCGAACTTTTGATAAAAATGGGAAAACGGCCCGTGGTCATCAGCCGGGGGTATAAAGGCAGTCTTGGGAGTGGCGCCAAAATCGTTGGTGACGGAAAAACCCTGTCTTTGGATGCAACGGTTGCCGGAGATGAACCCTATATGATGGCCAGGCGGAAAATCTTCCCTGTTGTGGCGGGAAAGGACCGGTATACTGCTGGCAAACTTGCCATTGCCCAATTAAATCCCGATGTGATTGTTCTGGACGATGCCTTTGCCCATATGAGACTGGCCAGAAATTTAAATCTTCTCTTGTTTGACTATGATCGGCCTTTGGGGAATCGGCGGATGCTGCCAGCGGGAAGGCTTCGGGAAACACCTGCCATGTCAAAAAATCGTGCCCATGCCATTGTGTTGACCCGGTGCCCGAAAAAAAAAGGAATTGGGAAAAAGGGGGAGGGGGACCAGGAGCGAGGAGGGGAACACAAAAATATCTCCAGCCAATATGAGGGAGTTCCGGTTTTTAAAACCTGTCATATCCCGTATTTGTTGAAATTATTGCCCGGAAAAAAAAGCGCCGGTCCTGTTCTTCCCTGTTCAGACACCCTTACGGATCGCACCTGTCTTTTGTTCTCAGGGATTGCCAATCATAAATCCTTTGGGGAGGCGGCAGCAGAACTTGGGGTGAATGTAGTGGATCACCTTGAATTTAAAGACCATTACAGGTATAAGAGGGTTGATATTTTACGGATAAAAAAAAGAGCTGGGGAAATCGGGGCGGACCTGATTGCGACAACGGAAAAAGACTGGGTGAAGCTGGGCCGAGATATCCAATGGGATACTGACCTGGCAGTGATCGGTATCAAGATTAAATTTGAGAATGACAAGGTCTTCGAAGATTTTATAAAATCAAGGTTGGACAGTGACAGGTTCAAATCTTCCGGCATCATATTAGATTGATAAATCCAAAATATTCAGGATATCTGATAAATGATTAATGGGAAAAAAATGGGTCTTGGTATTTTGTCATACAAGGCACACGATACACTTAAAAAAACACTGGCTTCCCTTGAACAGCAAAATGTAGGATCGTTTTTCGATGACTATGTCATATATTTCAACGATTTTTGTGACCAGGACAAAGAAATTGCAGACGATTTTTCATATAGAGCTGTGGGAGGATCCAACATCGGATTTACGGCACAGCAACAGCTGGCCGAACATATTGATGCGGATTATATTGTGTTGATCCAAAATGATTGCCCTTTAATAGAGACTTTTTCCGAATTGGAAAAACAGCTGACACGGGCAGTAGAATTGATTGAAGCAGGACAAATCGACCTGATGCGTTTGCGCCATCAATGGCATGTTGGGGAAGGTTTTTGCGATGTTGAAAAATATGCCGGATTTTATAATATCAGTGCTGTTAATGAAGCGTTTATTGCCATGGAACACGGTCTTGATGAAAAGGGCCTCAAACATTCACTGACTAAACATTTCAAAATTGGTGTTTGCAAAGGGCTTTTTACCCATAACCGATTTGATGATAGTTTTCGAAAAAACCACCCTTTCTACAATAAAAAAATTTAGCCCGGTATTTGGGGCGAGGATAATGCGTGTTGAAAACCTGTAAAATAACGGCAATTTTGGATGGCAGTCCGGGCCATGAAAAACAGACAGAAGGGATAATTAGCGCGCTTGCAAAGTATGTTACTGTTGAAATCACACGTCTGAAGATAAAAAAAACTTTTTTATCGGATATTGTCAGTTGGTTAAAGGTTCTGGTCGGTTTGTGCCGGAAGACCGGGAAAAGCGAAGATGTTGATTTTGTGATGGGCACTGGTACCCACACCCATCCCCATGTGATAAAAATGGGGAATGCCGGTGGGGCCAAAAAAATTATCTGTATGTTTCCTGCTCCTTTTTTGACAAGGCTGTTCGATCTTTGCTTTGTTCCAAATCATGACAGACCTAAGTCTGGCAAAAAAATTTTTTTGACCGTGGGGCCTCCCAATATTTCAGAGAATAAACATATTCATAAACCGGACATTGGATTGATTCTTATTGGAGGGGTTGATGAGAAAAGCCATGTGTGGGATTCAGATAAAATCTGTGATTATATTGAACAAATTGTATCATCCGAGTCTGTAAACCTGAACTGGACGATTTCATCCTCTCCTAGAACACCCGAAGAAATGGACGCTAAAATACGCCGGTTTGCTGCCGAAAAGGAGCATGTTTCTTTTTTCCCTTTTGCCGATACCCCAAAAGGATGGGTGGAAAAACGATATGATATGTCCGGGATCGTATGGGTTACAGCAGACAGCCTGTCCATGGTTTATGAGGCATTAACAGCTGGCTGCACAACCGGTATTATCCCTGTGGAATGGAAACAAAAGGTGAATAAATTCGCTTATAGCGAGCAATATTTATATGATCATAAAATAGCCATTTCCTATGATAACTGGAAACGAAACAGAGACCATATAAACTCTGGCAACGGCTTAAACGAGTCAGACAGGTGTGCAAGGGAGATTCTCAGACGATGGCGTCCAGAAAGCTTACAATAGCACAAATTCTGCCTGAAATGGACAGTGGCGGGGTGGAGATGGTAACCCTTGATTTTGGTTCTTTTTTGGCCGAAAAAGGGCACCGGTCCATTGTTATCTCAAAGGGGGGATGCCTTGTCCCCGAGCTGGTTAAAAATGGGAGTGAGCATATTTCCTGCCCCCATATCGGGGAGAAAAGCCCAAGATGTTTACCGTATATCCCCTGGCTTAGAAAATTTATCCTGGAATAAAAAGTGGATGTGCTTCATTTAAGATCCCGGCTTCCTGCATGGGTTGCCTATCTGGCATGGAAGAGTCTCCCTGTGAAGAAAAGGCCGTTGCTGGTTACAACCTTTCACGGCTTTTATTCAATTAATGCCTATAGTGCGGTGATGACAAAGGGGCAGAAGGTCATCGCAATCTCCAATGTCATCTCAGATCATATTAAACAAGAATATCACACGCCTGAAGACCGTATTCAAATCATACATGAAGGAATAGATGAGGCTCAATTTGATTCCGATGGAATTGACAGCAAGCGGCTGGATGCGGTTAAAAAGAGGTGGTGTTTAGCTCAATCAGTTCAATCAGATAAAGTCGACCCTCTTGTGATCCTTTTGCCGGCCCGTATCACAAGACTTAAAGGCCATGATATTTTCATAGAAAGCCTCAGCCTGATACGGTCACTGGACTGGATAGCCGTTTGTGCCGGCAGCCATGATGTGAACTCTTCTTATTTTGACTCCCTCAAGAAAAGGGTCGTCGATAAAGGGCTTGAAAACCGGATACTTTTTCCCGGTAATTGTGAAGATATGCCAGCTGCCATTAAATTATCCGCCATCGTGGTATCCTCTTCCAGTGAACCGGAATCTTTCGGAAGGGCGGCCGTTGAAGCCCAGTCAATGAACACACCCGTTGTTGCCACCGCCCATGGAGGGGCGATTGAAACAATATGCCATAACAAGACCGGGATACTGGTAAAACCCGGGAGTGCCGACGAGATGGCATCTGCATTCAAAAAAATTATGGAGAACAAGGAAGTGTATACGGTCTTAAGTTCCCAGGGCAGGGACAGGGTAAAGCGGTTGTTTACAAAAAAAGTAATGTGCGAGAAGACCCTGGCCTTATATTTTGATTTATCAAACTTCACAATGGGAAATTTTGGGGCAGTGTGATATTTTATGCTAAGAAATATTGGTTTTTATTTACAAAGAACACTAAAATTTTTCAGAGAATCTTATCTTTTTATTGCCATCCTGTTGACCGATTATTGGCAACAGAAGGGTGAAAAAAAAACCATGCATATCGGTTATAATGGCCATTCCGGGGGCCCAAAGAAAGAGTGGCTATACTTTTTTATCAGTGAGCTTACCGGCCGCAAACCCGTTGTCTCCTGGTATAAACCCTCCCTTATTATCTGCTCCTCTTTTGGCAGCTATTGGCTTCTCAAGGTTATCTTAAGCATATACAAAGTTCCCAGCATTTTTTTTACGGAAGAGAACCTTACAACATTAAAAAAATATCGTGAATACAAAACCTACCTGGATGGGCAACCCTCTCTGGCAATGGGGTTTGATTATTGTGGGACAGGAAATTATCGGCGGTTTCTCCTGTGGCTGATGTATCTCTTCCCACCAGAGGTTGCCGCAACAGCATCTGTTGCAGATATCCAAACACGGTTAGATGAAATTGAAGCAAAAAGCAGGGGGTTGAAAACAAAATTTGCGGCCATGGTTGCAAGTCATGGTGGTTATGCTTCCAAGAAAAAAGTTTT
>Ga0164315_10002741_pt1 | contig 13565 bp, 10 predicted proteins | sample GuaBasSedimGuay6_FD_113737 | JGI IMG/M metagenome (GOLD analysis project Ga0164315, IMG submission 113737) | Subseafloor sediment microbial communities from Guaymas Basin, Gulf of California, Mexico - Guay6, Core 4569-2, 0-3 cm | ecosystem: Environmental > Aquatic > Marine > Hydrothermal vents... | reverse complement strand
ACCAGAGCATATGAATATCAGGATACTGCAAAATCATATATTGGCTTCAGAACCATACAGCCATATCTGGGTCGTAATAAAGGTGATAATCCAAGCAAAGCATCAAGAGTATATAACTAGAAGTATTTACAACAACCACACATAATTTTAAAGAAATTTATTATGGGATTTTTCGATTTTACAAGAACAAGACGTTACAGAAATTTTATGGCCAAAATATATGGCTGGGGAGCATCCGTAGTATTAGTAGGTGCCCTTTTTAAAATAATTCACTTACCTTATGCAAACGAACTTTTAACTATTGGACTTCTGACAGAAGCAATGATATTTTTCTTCTCTGCATTTGAACCACCACATGTTGAACCTGACTGGAGTATGGTATACCCTGAATTATCTGGAATGTATCATGGTGTTAAAGGACAAGATGTAAAGAGAAAGTCTCCTACTCAAAGACTGGATGAGATGCTTGAAAAGGCTCAAATTGATAATAAAACAATAGAACGGCTGGGTGAAGGCATGTCGAAACTTTCAGATAATGCAGATCAGTTAACAGACCTTACCGATGCTGCGGTTGCAACTAATGCTTTTACATCAAATCTTAAGTCAGCTGGTGAAAGTGCTAAACAATTTGATACCGCAGTTAAGAAAGATGCTGAAGCAACAAGTAATTACTCTGAAAGTTTAAATAGTGTAACAGAAGGTGCCGGTAGTCTGGCAAATGCCTATTCTCAAGCAGCCGATACTCTTAAGAGTGATATGAATACTACTGAAGAGTTTGCTGCCTCAGTAAAAAGTGCTACTGAATCTGCAAATAGTTTAGCAGAAAGTTATAAGATTTCTTCAAATGTACTTTCAAAGTCTGTTGAAGCGCTTGACTTTACAGCAGTTGAAGGTGATGCTTACAACGAACAATTAAGAAAGATAGCTGAAAATATGGCTGCTCTTAATGCGATCTATGAAATACAGTTACTAGGTACAAACAGAGCAGTGGAGTCAACAGAGAAACTGCATACAACCATGCATGACTTCCTTAGTAAACTTGAAAGTTCTGCTGCCTCAACATCTGAATTCTCCGATCAAATGACAACATTAAATACACGTATGGGATCGTTAAACAAAGTTTATGGTAATATGCTAAGTGCCATGAATATGAATGACCAATAAGTCAAATAATTAATTGTTTAACAAAACTTATCCATTAAAAATAAAATAAACACAAATGGCTGGATATAAGGAAACCCCACGACAAAAAATGATTGCCATGATGTATTTGGTACTAACAGCGCTTTTGGCGCTCAATGTATCCAAAGATATCCTGAATGCCTTCCTCGTAGTTAACGAAAGTATAGAAAGTACTAATGAAGGTATTACGCAAGAAATTGGCACTATTTATCGTGACTTTGAAGATCAATATAATCAAAATAAAGAAAAGACAGGTGAATATTGGGACCAAGCACAAGAGGTTAGAGAGAAAACAAATGAAGTAATCGAATATCTAGATTATCTCAAATATATGCTTGTGGGAGTAAGTGAGTACAATTTACCTTCAAAAATTGATTCTACCGAATTAATGACTCTTTTTTATAAAGATTCAACTTTGTCAAACGGAACAAGGAAAAAGGTTTTAATGCTTAAAGATGTTCCCACCAAAGATAAATATGATAATACAACTAATTATCTGATTGGTCTTAAGGATCAGGGTGAAGCCTATAAGTTAAAAGATAGACTTAACGCTTACCGCTCGTATTTGTTGAATGTTACAAATAAAGATCAAAACTCTGATGAGTTAGGGCTTATTATCAAACCGGGTAAAGCATACAGAAATGCTGATAAGTTAGCAGTAACCTGGGAAATGTATAATTTTTATCACACTATTCTTGCAGCTGATATTACAATTATCAATAAACTTGTTAATGAGGTAAAGAATGCAGAATTTGATGTTATTAGGTATTTATTCTCTTCAATTACTGCCTCCGACTTTAAATTTGCATCTGTATCTGCTAAAGTAATTCCAAAAAGGACTTACGTATTTAAAGGACAGGATTATGAAGCACAGATATTAGTTGCGGCTTATGATGACAAAGCTAAACCTGAAGTTTATGTTAGAACCGGTGTAGATGAATGGAAAGACTCCTATTTAAATAATGCAACAAAAATAAGTGGTAGTCAGGGTAGTGTTGATTTGAAGCTACCTACCAATTCTGTAGGTCCACAAAAGTATGCAGGTATCATTCAATTACGTGACCCTGTTACTGGCGAAATAATAGATCACCCGTTTAGTGGTGAATATATTGTAGCACCCCCCTCTTTAACAGTTGCTCCTTTAAAAATGAATGTATTTTATATTGGAGTTGAGAATCCTGTTTCTATTTCAGCACCAGGTATAGCTGCCAGTAAAATAAATACTACTATAAGTGCGGGGAAACTCTATAAGAAAGATGATAATTACGCTGTAAAGATTGATAAAAAAATTCCTGGAAATAAAGTTACTGTTTCAGCAACATCTGAAGTTGATGGTAAAACTATGCAATTGGGAAAGGCTGAATTTCGTGTTAAACGAGTACCAAGCCCAACTGCTGAAATTGCAGGAAGTATTGGCGGCCAGATGGATAAAAATACATTGTTGGCAGCAGGAGCTATTATCCCTGATATGAAAGATTTTGAGTTCGATCTCTATTTCGAAGTTACTTCTTTCACATTTGCCACTATTATTAATGGCGACTGGATTCCTAAAAATGTGAGAGGAAATATCTTTTCAAAGGAAATACAGACTATTATCAGAAATGGAAAGAGGAAACAAAAATTCTTCTTTGAAAATATACAGGCTAAAGGCCCTGATGGATCTATCAGAAGCCTTAACTCTATAAACCTTGAATTAAAGTAATTTAAAAATATTGGACATATGAATAAGTTGTTTGTTGCTTTTTTAACTATCAGTGTGATGCTTTCATTGGGATTACATTCTCAAATTATTTATGAGGCACCGCTGGATGCATTATATGATGACGCAAATATAATTAATAAAAAACCTATTCCTCTTCCATCTATTCGTGCAGCAGATGTTATGTGGTCGAAAAGGGTATGGAGAGAAATTGATTTTCGTCAAAAATTTAATCAAAAATTCTATTTCCCCATTGAGACACAAGCTAACTGGAAGTCATTTATTACTGTAGTACTGGATGCTCTTAAAGAGGGTCAGATGCAGGCCTACGATATCTCAAATACTGATGAGTTGCTCATACCAATTACATATAGTGAAATAGTTGGTCGTCAGACTGATACTCTACATAATATTATGAGAAGGCCATATCCTCCATATGAAGAGTACGATACAGTAATCTATACTGAGTTTGATCCTACTAAAGTAATGCGCCTAAGGGTGAAAGAAGACTGGTATTTTGATAAACAACGCTCACAGATGATGGTTCGTATTCAAGCGGTATGTCCTGTTATGATAAAAGAAAGAAATGGACAGGAAGTTACAGAACCTTTGTTCTGGCTCTCCTATACTGACTCAAGGGAGGTATTTGCCCAGGCCTTGGTTTTTAACCGTGAAAACTCAGCAATGAGACTTTCTTATGATGAAGTATTCTGGAAGAGGCTGTTCGACAGTTATATCTATAAAGAAGCCAATGTATTTGATAGGCGAATATCACAGTATGCAACAGGAGTTGATGCTATGCTGGAATCGGAAAGAGTAAAACGTGAAATGTTTGAATTTGAAGAAAACCTCTGGGAATATTAAGTCCCATAAAAAATAATAATTAGAAAACTCCTCTTTTTTAAGGGGAGTTTTTTTGTTTATACATATTTGGAAGTTGCCACGGCCTTAAATTTGTATTTTTACACTATATGAACATTATCCTTGATACACCAATAACTTATTTAAAAGGCGTTGGGCCAAATAAGGCTAAAGTGCTTGAGAAAGAATTGGATGTAAAAACATTTGGTGATTTGCTTAATTATTTTCCATTCAGGTATGTGGATAAGAGCAAGATTTATAAAGTAAAGGATATAATAAACGACAAAAGTTATTTCCAACTTAAAGGAAATGTGGGTATGCTAACTGCTGTAGGAGGAAAACGTACTCGATATATAACTGCAAAATTTACCGATGATACAGGCAGTATTGATTTAATTTGGTTCAGGGGATTAAAATGGGTAAAAGAACGATTTAAATCCCCTAAGGAATATATTCTATTTGGTAAACCCTCAGTATTTAAAAATTCCTTCAACTTTGTGCATCCTGAAATTGAGGATATTACTCCCGACGAATCATCTCCCATGGAGCAAGGCTTAGAAGGTATCTACAGTTCAACCGAGAAACTTAAAAATTTCGGTATGGGAAGTAGGGGATTGGCCAAATTATTAAAGCAACTTCTTATAAATGTTGGAGAAAATATTGAAGAGACATTGCCAAAATATATTATCGATCACTATAAACTTCTTGATAAAAAAACAGCTCTATTCAATATCCACTTCCCAAAAAATCAATCAATAATTCCCAAAGCTCAAAACAGGATAAAGTTTGACGAATTGTTTTACTTACAACTTCGAATCCTACTTAATAAAAGATATACAAAACAAAAATATTCAGGTTTCGTATTTAGTAGCGTTGGCGATTATTTCAACGAGTTTTTTAGAAAGCACCTTCCCTTTCAACTCACAAATGCACAAAAAAGAGTAATTAAGGAGATTCGTCTCGACCTCAAGTCAGGAAAACAGATGAACCGATTGTTGCAAGGTGATGTGGGTAGCGGGAAAACAATGGTGGCTATAATGAGTATGCTAATTGCTATTGATAATGGATTTCAGGCTTGTATAATGGCACCAACCGAGATACTGGCAAATCAACATTTCAGTACAATAGGCAGCATGCTGAAAAATATGGGGCTCAAAGTTGAACTGCTAACGGGCTCAACAAAAAAAGCAAAAAGAGAAGAAATTCATCAAGGCATTGAGAGCGGTGAGTTAAAAATTCTGATTGGGACTCATGCTCTCATCGAAAAAACCGTACAATTCAAAAATCTTGGATTTGCAGTAATTGATGAGCAACATCGTTTTGGTGTGGCGCAAAGAGCAAAACTCTGGAAAAAAAACACAAAACCACCTCATGTGCTGGTGATGACAGCAACACCCATACCCCGTACTTTAGCCATGACAGTTTATGGTAATCTCGATGTTTCAATAATCGATGAACTTCCTCCCGGAAGAAAAACAGTAATTACTACTCACTCCTCAGAATCGAAAAGACTCAGACTTCTTGGTTTTATGAGTGAGCAGATAAAACAAGGCCGACAGATTTATGTGGTATATCCCCTAATCAGGGAATCAGAAAAGTTAGATTTGAAAAACCTTATGGATGGTTTCGCAAATATGCAGCAGGATTTCCCTTTACCCGAATATCAGGTAAGTGTTGTTCATGGAAGAATGAAGGCTGAAGAAAAAGACTATGAAATGAAACGTTTTGTAGAGGGAAAAACAAATATTTTGGTGTCAACAACCGTAATTGAAGTTGGTGTTGACATTCCCAATGCCTCAGTGATGATAATTGAAAATGCAGAGAGGTTTGGACTTTCGCAACTTCACCAGTTACGTGGTCGTGTAGGCAGAGGAGCAGAACAATCATATTGCATCCTTATGTCAGGTTATAAACTTTCTACTGAAGGCCGCAAACGACTTGAAGTTATGGTATCTACTTCAGATGGTTTTCTTATAGCAGAAGAAGATCTTAAGCTTCGTGGACCGGGCGACTTACAGGGAACAAAACAAAGTGGACTTCTGGATTTTAAATTGGCAAGCATAACAAAAGATAGCGAATTAATGTTCAAAACCCGAAAACTGGCAGAGCATATTCTTGAAAAGGATCCTCAACTTTCCGACGCGAAAAACAATCTTATCCTCCAACATCTGAAAACAAAACAAAAAGGACAAGCCAACTGGGGAAAGATTTCTTGATCATAAACCCTACGAGGGCTCAAAACCCTCGTAGGGTTTACAATCTCTTCCAATCTTCCAAAATCCAATGCAAACCGATCAAAGTCTTTTCTTACTTTTGCAGTTCCAAAATTTTTGAAATATAAAACAAAAAATAAATTATTAGCACATATATCTACCATGATTAAGTATTAAGTAGGCAAGAGAAAAACAATTCCTTCTTATATGTTCTTATATGACTTATATGGTTCAAATAAAAAACGCATGAAATTATCATACAACTGGCTGAAACAATATATTAATACTGATTTAAGTGCCGAAGAATTATCACCGATATTAACCGACATAGGGCTTGAAGTAGAAGGACTTGAAAAATTCCAGTCGTTAAAAGGTGGCCTTGAAGGGATAGTAATTGGAGAGGTCAAAACATGCCACAAGCATCCTAATGCCGATAAATTAAGTGTCACAACTGTCGACATAGGAAAAGATGAATTACTTCCAATTGTATGTGGAGCACCTAATGTTGCTGCCGGACAAAAAGTTGTTGTTGCGACTGTAGGAACAACTTTATATACTGATGATGATTCGTTTGAAATAAAAAAAGCAAAGATCAGAGGTGAAGTTTCACAGGGAATGATTTGTGCTGAGGACGAACTTGGGATGGGAACAGATCATGAAGGAATCATGGTACTTCCTGATGAACTAATACCAGGAACACTTGCTCGTGAGTATTTTGCTGTTGAGGAAGATTATACTTTTGAAATCGGGCTAACTCCCAACCGTGCTGATGCTACTTCACATATTGGCTCGGCAAGAGATTTAGTTGCCGGATTGAATAGGATAGCAAATAAAAAAAGTCATTCTCTAGCACTCCCCTCTGTTGATGATTTCAAAGTTGATAATAACAGCCTGGATATTGATGTAATCGTTGAAGCAACTGAGGCATGTCCTCGTTATTCCGGAATCACTATTTCAAATATAGAGGTAAAAGAATCACCTGACTGGCTCAAAAATAGGCTTAACGCAATTGGTTTACGACCAATTAATAATATTGTGGATATCACGAATTATGTTTTACATGAAACTGGTCAGCCATTACATGCTTTTGATGCCGATAAAATTAAAGGCAATAAGGTAATTATACGTAAAATGGCCAACAATACTCCATTTGTGACACTTGATGAGGAAGAGCGAAAGTTAAATCAGGACGACCTGATGATTTGTGATACTGAAGAAGGTATGTGTATTGCAGGAGTTTTTGGAGGAAATCATTCCGGAGTTAACAATCAAACGAAAAATATCTTTCTGGAAAGTGCATATTTTGATGCTACTCATATCAGGAAAACTTCAAAACGTCATACTTTGCAAACCGATGCATCTTTCAGGTTTGAGCGTGGTGCCGATCCAAATATTACAGTTTATGCACTTAAACGTGCAGCAATGCTGATTAAGGAAATTGCCGGTGGAGAAATTTCTTCGGAAATAAAAGATGTTTATCCTGAAATTAAAAATGACTGGACAGTTGACATTAACTACAATAATGTTGACAGATTAATCGGGAAGAGTATAGAGAGAAAAATTATAAAAGATATTCTAATCGATCTTGAGATTAAGATCCTTGAGGAAACAGAGGAAGGTTTAAAACTTCAGATTCCAACTTTTAAAGTTGATGTTACCCGTGAAGTTGATATAATTGAAGAGATTCTTAGAATATTCGGTTATAACAATATCCAACTTGATAATAAGATTCACTCGTCAATCAGTTTGAGGCCAGATCCTGATATGGAAAAAATCCAGAATATGATTTCTGATTATTTGAGTAATCAAGGCTTTTCTGAGATAATGAACAACTCATTAACCAAATCAACATATGCAGAATCAAATCAAGACCTTGATGGACAAAAGAGTGTAGCAATGCTTAACCCATTAAGTATTGATTTAAATGTTTTGAGACAGTCGTTATTATTTGGTGGTTTGGAAGCTATTTCATATAATCAAAACCGACGAATTAGTGACCAGAAAATATATGAGTTTGGTAATATTTACAGAAAGTCTGAGTCAAATTCTATTGGTGTAAAAAACTATTTTGAGGAAAAGCATCTGATGTTGCTAACAACGGGGAATATTTCATCTGAAAACTGGAATACAGAAACTGATAAGGCTGATTTCTATTTTCTAAAAAGTATGCTTGAAGCAATTATTACTCGTTTGGGAATAGACAGAAAGAAAATAAAAATTGATGAGGGTAATAAGAAATCCTATAATTATTCTATTCAGTTTAAAATCAATAATGAAGTAATTGCTGAGGTTGGAAGTATCAGCAATAGTGTTTTACAACCGTTCAGTATAAAGCGGGATGTGTTTGTTGCCAAGATAAACTGGACAATAATTACTAAATTTCTACCTAAATATGATACTTCATATCAAGTAGTTTCTAAGTTTCCCTCGGTTAGGCGAGACCTGGCATTGGTAATAGACAACAGTATTAGTTTCAGTCAATTAAAAGAAACTGCTCAAAAGGCAGAACGCAAACTTCTCACAGAAGTAGGCATCTTCGATATTTATGAGGGAGAGAAAATTCCGGAAGGCAAAAAACAATATGCCCTTTCATTCGTACTAAGTGACCCGAATAAAACCCTAAACGATAAAAGTATTGATAAGGCAATGAGGCGTATTCAGCAGGTTTTGGAAAAGGAATTAGGAGCACAGTTAAGGTAAGTTAATTGTTTTAACTTTGCATAGGTTTATTTAAATTGCTACATATTAAATTTTTATGGACACCGTTTAAATATAAACAAGAATTTGCTAATGGATATTCAATCAATAAAACTCAGGTTTGGCATTATTGGCGGCTCACCGCTTTTAAATAGAGCCTTAGATATTGCTGCTCAGGTTGCCACTACTGATCTAACTGTATTGATAACTGGAGAGAGCGGAACCGGAAAAGAAGTCTTTCCTAAAATAATTCATCAGTTAAGCGGACGCAAGCACGGAAACTATATTGCGGTTAACTGCGGAGCTATACCTGAGGGCACTATTGATTCAGAACTGTTTGGGCATGAAAAAGGATCATTCACAGGTGCCCATGAAGCAAGGAAAGGATATTTTGAAGTTGCCGATGGTGGCACTATATTCCTCGATGAGGTTGCAGAACTACCAACATCAACACAGGTTAGGCTATTGCGAGTTCTTGAGAGTGGTGAATTCCTAAAGGTTGGATCATCAAAGGTTATTAAAACCGACGTAAGAGTTGTGGCAGCAAGCAATGTAAATTTACCACAAGCTATCGAAAAGGGTGAGTTCAGGCAGGATCTATTCTATAGATTAAACACTGTGCCTATTGCAATTCCGCCACTGCGCGAACGCAAGGAAGATATTCATTTGTTGTTCAGAAAGTTTGCTTCAGACTTTGCTGAAAAGTATAGAATGCCATCGCTTAGACTTACAAATGATGCCGTTCAATTATTACAGAATTTTTACTGGCCTGGTAATATCAGACAGTTGAAAAATGTAACAGAGCAGATTTCGATTATTGAAAAAGAAAAAGAAATAAATTCATTTTTACTTAAACAATACCTTCCTGAAGGGCCAACATCGGATTTGCCTGTACTTTACAAAAAACAGGAAGAACAGAGTTTCTCAGAAAGGGAATTACTATACAAGGTTTTGTTCGACATGAAAAAGGACATGACCGAACTTAAAAAAATTGTTATTGATCTTCTCGAAGAAGGCAATGATTCATCGGCATTGGAACAGACAAAAGCGCTTCTTGTGAAAGATTTCTATGACGAACCAATTGTGTCGCAACCAACAACACCAAGCGTTACTTCTGACTACCGGGTAAGTAATGATAATCCGGTTAGTTTTGATGGTTTTCATGAATCAGAAGTTATAGAAGAATCACTTTCACTTCAGGATAAGGAAAAAGAAATGATAAAAAAGGCTCTGGAAAAACATAATGGTAAGCGTAAAAATGCCGCTGACGAACTAGGTATTTCAGAACGAACACTTTATAGAAAGATTAAAGAATATAAAATAAGATAGTGAAAGTACGAACCTACCATATTAGTAAGATATTTTTTCTATTAATTATAGTAACATTTATTGGTAGTTGTGGTGTATATTCGTTTACTGGTGCCTCTATTCCGCCTGAAGCAAAAACAGTATCGGTTCAGTTTTTTCAAAATAAATCACAATTGGTAGAACCTGTATTAAGTCCGCTTTTTACTGATGATTTAAGGGATATTTTAATATCTCAAACAGTTTTAGAAATGGTTGACAAAGGTGGTGATTTGGCATTTGAAGGAGAAATAACAAATTATAAAACTACTCCGGTAGCTATACAGGGTGATCAAACTGCCGCATTAAACAGATTGACCATTAAGGTAAATGTTAGGTTTTTTAATAAATTTGAACCAGAAAAAGATTTTGAACAGGAATTTTCGCAATTCCTGGATTACAGTAGCGAAAAAGATCTGAATACTATTAAGGAGGAGTTAATAACTCAGATTAATGATATGTTAGTTACTGATATTTTTAATAAAGCATTGGTTAACTGGTAATAATTAGAGATAAGATACGGGATTAAAAATAAAAGAGTCAAGATAAAAGAGATAGGAATTAAGCCATTTCAAACAATTGATAAAGGTCCTGACTCATGCATCCTGATTCCTGATTACATTTTAACAAACACTGAATACTAAACCATGAATAAGGAAAATTTTACTTCATATTTAGAAAGGCCGGATATTCTTAACAAATCATCAATTGATGAATTGGCATATCTAATAAATGAATTTCCTTATTGTCAGTCGGCACATATACTGTTAACTTTAAATTATTTTAAAGAAAACAATATCTCATTCGATTCTAGTCTAAAAACTACTGCCATATACTCTGGAAACCGAAGGGTTTTGAAGATGCACCTTGACCGATTAAGTTCTGATAACAAGAGAGTCATTTTTCATGATGAAGGAGTTGTTGAAAAAGGAAAAGTTGAGCCTAAAATAAAAGATGAAGTTATTCCCGGCGAGAAGGAGGAGAATATATCAGAAAACACTCTAAACACAGAACATTCAATCAAGGAAACTGTTGTTAAAAAAGAGAAGAAAGAAGATACTTTCGTTGATCAAAAAGCCAGAACACCAAAGGCAGATGTTGATCTATCCATGGAAGAAGAACCTCATGATATCATCAAATCCAAAACACTTGCCGAACTCAAGAAAATAGTTGAAAAGCGGATCAGAGAAATCGAAAGAGAAAAAAAGGAAAAGGCCGGCGAAATTCCACCGAGGGAACAACCCATAGCGAGGAACAATGATTTAATTGATACTTTTATCAAAAATCAACCACATATTTCACGTGATAAAGTAAATTTCTATGATGCACGTGAGGTGGCTGCAAGCAGTATAGTAGATCAGGATAACATTGTAAGTGAGACACTTGCAAACATTTATATAGACCAGGGCTATATTGAAAAAGCCAAAAATATTTATCAAAAATTAAGTTTGAAATTTCCGGAAAAAAGTAGTTACTTTGCAGCCCTTATTGAAAAGGCTGAAAAAGAGGGTAATAATAAAAAATAATTAAAATGTATATATTTGTTTCTATACTTATTTTGTTGGTAAGCGGACTGTTGGGATTGATAGTTTTGGTACAAAATCCAAAAGGCGGTGGCCTTGCTGCAAATTTTGCAGGAAGTGGTTCACAATTCATGGGAGTTAGACAAACTGCTGATTTTCTTGAAAAAGCATCATGGATACTAGCTGTTTCTTTATTGGTTCTAAGTTTAACAGCGTCAATGATTATTCCAAGAAGTGTTTCAGAGTTTGGAGCACAGGACACTGAATTAAGAGAACAAATTGAGCAACAAACACAAGGAGCACCTATTGATTTCCAAGCTCCTCCTCCACGGGAAGACGGCGAATAAAAAATATTTAAAGAAATTTAAAATGTCAGATTGTCACAACGGTCTGACATTTTTTTTTGAATTGTGTTTTGGCATAAAATATGAGATAGTATCTTCAATGAATTTTTATATCACAGATAATTAGAATAACTAATATGAGCAAAATTAATATCACACCGTTGGGAGAGAGAGTTGTTGTAAAACCAGCTCTGGCAGAAGCAAAAACAGCTTCAGGAATTATTATTCCTGACTCAGCAAAAGAAAAACCACAGCAAGGAACAATAGTAGCGGTTCCTGTTGAAAAAGACAGCCCAGTTACTGTTAAAGTAGGCAACACAGTTCTTTATGGTAAGTTCTCAGGTACAGAAATTACTCTTGATGGAGAAGATTTTTTAATTATGAGCCAGGATGATCTTTTGGCTGTTATTTAATCACAAAAATAAATTAGAAACTAAAAAAATATAGAAAAATGGCAAAGGACATTTTATTTAATAACGACGCGAGAGAAGGTCTTAAGAAAGGTGTTGACGCATTAGCTGACGCTGTAAAAGTAACTCTTGGACCAAAAGGAAGAAATGTAATTATAGAAAAATCATTTGGAGCACCACAAGTAACCAAAGATGGTGTTACTGTTGCCAAGGAAATTGATCTTACTGATAAGATTGAGAATCTTGGTGCACAAATGGTTAAAGAAGTTGCATCGAAAACCAACGACCTTGCAGGTGACGGAACAACAACTGCTACTGTACTTGCACAGTCAATATATGCAACTGGTCTTAAAAATGTAACTGCCGGTGCAAATCCAATGGATTTGAAACGTGGTATCGACAAGGCTGTTACAAGTGTTATTGCACACCTTAAAGGACAAACAAAAAAAGTTGGCGATAATAATGATATGATTGAGCAAGTTGCTTCAATCTCAGCAAATAATGATCATGCTATTAGAAGCCTTATTGCAAATGCAATGGCGAAAGTTAAAAAAGAAGGTGTTATTACTGTTGAAGAGGCAAAAGGAATTGACACTAACGTTGAGGTAGTTGAGGGAATGCAATCCGACCGGGGTTATATTTACCAATATTTTGTTACCGATACTGAGAAAATGGAAACTGTTTATGAAAGTCCATACATACTTATCTACGACAAGAAGATTTCGGTAATGAAAGACCTTCTTCCAATTCTTGAGAAAGTAGCTCAAACTGGTCGTGCTTTAATTATTATTTCTGAAGACGTAGAATCGGAAGCACTTGCAACACTTGTTGTAAACCGTTTACGTGGTTCATTAAAAGTAGCCGCTGTAAAAGCTCCAGGATTTGGCGATCGCAGAAAAGAAATGCTTGAAGATATTGCTATTCTTACAGGTGGTGTTGTTATCTCTGATGAGAAAGGATACAAAATAGAAGATACTGACCTTGAAATGCTTGGTGAAGCAGAAAAGATTACAATTGACAAGGAAAATACTACTATCGTTAGTGGCAAAGGTGAAAAGAAGAATATTACTGCCCGTGTTAAACAAATAAAAGCACAGATTGAAACTACTACTTCTGACTACGACAAAGAAAAACTACAGGAACGTCTTGCTAAACTGGCAGGTGGTGTTGCTGTTATCTATGTTGGTGCGGCAAGTGAAGTTGAGATGAAAGAAAAGAAAGATCGTTTTGATGATGCTTTGGCTGCCACACGCGCTGCCATTGAAGAAGGTATTATTGCCGGTGGTGGTGTT
>Ga0164315_10002740_pt1 | contig 13568 bp, 12 predicted proteins | sample GuaBasSedimGuay6_FD_113737 | JGI IMG/M metagenome (GOLD analysis project Ga0164315, IMG submission 113737) | Subseafloor sediment microbial communities from Guaymas Basin, Gulf of California, Mexico - Guay6, Core 4569-2, 0-3 cm | ecosystem: Environmental > Aquatic > Marine > Hydrothermal vents... | reverse complement strand
TATTTAAATACTGGCTTCGTTTTTAATGGATACCGCGGTCCGACGCTTCGGCCTGCGCCGGCATGACGATTGCTATTTTTATAAGCTATTTAGCATTACATGATTTTCATGCAGAGCCATTTATAAGAAATTATAGAAATATTTTACTGTAATTGGCGTCGGTTCATTCGGCTCGTTGCGGCCGATTTTCGAGCGATTTGACCGCGTCTAGCGGTGTTACTCCTTCATAAAGTACCCGGTAAACCTGCTCCATAATCGGTAATTCGAGATCCAGTTCTCGTGACATCTTGAAAACGGCACTGGCGGCACGAAGTCCTTCTACGGTCTGGCCAACCGCTATTTCCGCCTCTTCTACCGACATTCCCCTGCCGATGGCAAGCCCAAATCGCCGATTTCGACTCTGATCGTCTGTACAGGTGAGAATCAGATCGCCAAGACCAGCCAATCCCATCAGGGTCTCTTCGCGCGCGCCGAGTGTTTTGCCTAAACGCATCACCTCGGATAAACCACGCGTTATCAGTGCCGCACGCGTATTCGCACCAAACCCCAGGCCATCGGCAATGCCGACTGCTATTGCGAGGATATTTTTTAGCGCGCCACCAAGCTCAACGCCGACGACGTCACTGGAGGTGTAACAGCGAAAACGGCTTCCGTGTAACAGATCGGCAAAAAATGCGGTTGATGTTTCATCATCACCAGCGCAGGTGATGGCTGCAGGCAGGCCGTTGGCCACCTCACCGGCAAATGTCGGGCCCGAGATAACACCATAGTGATGTCCCGGCAACTCTTCGGTAACCAGTTGGTGCATTAGTTTGCCGGTTTCAATTTCAAACCCCTTGCTCGCCCAGAATATGCTGATATGCGATGCCAGAACGGGTTTTAATAATTGCAGCAAGCCCCTGAAGGCCTTGCTTGGGATCGCAATCAGGATTATCTGTGCGTCCTGCAAACATGTTTCCACGGAGGAGACGGGGTGAATTTTGGAGTCTAGCGCTATACCTGGTAGATAAGTTTCATTCTCACGCTGGCGCGCAAGTTTTTCGATATGACTTGCTTCATGTCCCCAAAGATTAACCTGGTTGTCATTTCGCGCGAGCTGAATCGCCAGCGCCGTGCCCCAGGAACCTGCACCGAATACCGCAACCCTGGTTTGCATATATGATCCCTAATGCCTGGTGTTTTCCGCACCCGGCTTTTCGCTATCCTGCTCCATTTCGGTAGCCTGTGCCGCGGAATCCTGTTGATTAGTCGATTGTTTCTGCATATGTTGTTGGTAGAGGGCGTCAAAATTAACCGGCGCAAGTATCAGTGGCGGAAACCCGCCACGGCTGCTTAGATCAGAAATTGCTTCCCTCGCATAGGGGAACAAAATATTCATGCACTGGCTGCCAAGAAGATACTTTTGATCATTTTCGTTGAATCCAACGAGAGCGAATATGCCCGCCTGCTGTACTTCGATCAGGTATGCGACCTTATCTTCATGCTTCACCGTCGCGGTAACAGTCAGGACTGCCTCGTACATATTATCGTCAATTTTACTATGGGCGTTATTCAAATTGAGTTCAATTTCAGGGTCCCATTTGGTGAATTTAAAGATTTCAGGGGAATCAGGAGACTCAAAGGATACATCCTTAACATATATTTTCTGAATCGAAAAATTGGGTTGTGGGGCTTTCTCTTCTGCCATTGTTTTGAATACTCTTTAAATAAATGGGTCGTATGGGAACTGACAACCATTGGTGGTCTGTATGTCCCGGTTAGCCAGGGAGTCTCTGATTATCCGTGCCGCCCGGTTATTTGCGGCTAACTGGAAGATGGGCTTCCTGCCAGGCGGTTATACCACCATTCAGGTTAAAAACCTTATCGAATCCCGCTTTGCTCAATGCTCTGCAGGCAATACCGGCACGGCTGCCATTTTTGCAATAAACAATAATATTTTTATCCTTGAATTTATCCAGTTCACCTATCCTTTGATTGATTGAACTCACCGGAATCTGAACCGCTTTTGTGATCTTGCCATTCACGGTTTCGGCAGATTCACGTACATCAAGCAAGGTTACCTCTTCATTGTTTATTAATTGAATCGCACCTGCCGGCGTCAGGCCGGTAAATTTCTGTGAAGCCTGGCGAAACTCGTTGAAAAACAAAGCAAACAACAGGGCGATAAAAGCAACCACCAACAAGGTATTCTCTGTTGAAAATTCAATGACTTGAGCGAACATAATCTAATGGGAGCGGGTAATTTAGAAACAACGACTACGGAGTCGAGCAAAATACTTCTTGCATCATGCTAATCAGGCGCAGCGTGCGGGCATCACCGACACGATAATAAACTCGATTAGCATCTTTGCGCGACGCAAGTATACCCTTATCGCGTAAAATCGCGAGGTGTTGTGAAATATTACTTTGCGATGTTCCAACATTATCAACTATGCCCTGAACACTGACTTCCTGACCGCCGAGTGTACAAAGAATTTTCAGGCGTAATGGGTGTGACATTGCCTTCAGCGAGCGCGAGGCAATCTCGATATCTTCTTCGCGGGCGAGTAGTTGTGATGCGTCGATCGACTTAATTAAATCAGGTTTCATCTTGTGCTTTATAATCAAACAATAATATTAGCATTTAATTATGATCGAATCCCAAAAGATTGTCCATAGCGTTCCCGATCATCGTGGTTGCCTTAACATTACTCTATGGTTCGCCAATGCAGATGGATTCCAGTATGATTTCAGAACATGAAACACACTCCCGATAAAGAGTATTGGCTGATTCGAATTTGACCACCATGAATACCGGACATGTCACGCCCTTCACCCGACTCCTGATCATCACTGTGCTTGGCTGCAGCTGGTTTGCGCTGTCGGTCTACGCCAGCGAAAAAACCCAGAAACAGGGGGAACTCAAAGCACTGCAGGAAAAAATTGGAAGCCTGAAACAGGCTATCGATGTTAAGGAAGATAGTAAGTCCCAATACACCAAACAGCTAAAAAACATTGAATCCAATTTCGCTAACATTAGTCGTAAAGTCCGGAGCTCAAAAAAGGGGATCGATAACAAGCGCGCTGAAATAAAAAAACTGAAAAAATCTCGTAGTAAACAGCAGCGGCAACTCCTTCAGGAAAATGACATTCTCGCCCAACAGATTTATACCGCATTCACGCTGGGCAAACAGGAGAAACTCAAACTGCTTTTTTCGCCTGAAAATCCAGCGGATTTGCAACGCAACCTGGTGTACTACCAGTACTTTTCCGAGGCCCGCGCCAACCTGATTGAAACCGTAAAGATTAATATCAACAAGATTCTCGAAACCGAGACCAGCATCAACAAAACCAGGCTGGAGCTCGAAAAGAGCCATCAATTGTTAAAAAATCAAAAGGCCCAGCTCGAGAAAGACAAGGCCAAACGAGAACAGATCATTAGCGCGTTAAACCGGCAAATCAAAAAACAGGGCGGGGACCTGGTACGACTCGAAGACGAGGCTTCACAGCTGCAGGAACTGATTAGCTCGATTCAGGAAATATTGATCGAGATACCAGACCCGAATATAGATAGAAAGGCTTTCGCCAAGCTGAGGGGGCAACTGGCATGGCCGGTTGACGGCAAGGTTAAAAAACTATTCGGCCGGCCAAAAAAGCCTTCCAACCTGCTTTGGCAGGGTATTATGATCTATGCGCCGGCGGGTAATCATGTCAGGGCAGTCTCGCATGGTCGCGTCGCTTTCGCCGACTGGCTTCGAGGATTTGGTTATTTAATCATCATTGATCATGGCAATTCCTATCTTTCACTCTACGGCCATAATGAGTCATTGTTTAAATCAGCCGGGGAATGGGTTGAGTCCGGTGATATAATCGGTAGTATTGGCAGCAGTGGCGGACAGCAAAAGGCCGGTCTATATTTCGAAATTCGAAAAAAAGGCAAACCACAAAACCCGACACGATGGTGCAAGGCCGGTAACAGGTTCGATTCGTGATCAAGCGTAAACCGCACACTTGATTACAGGTTATTTGGGGCCATCTTAAGATTATTCATGAAGTTACCAACTGTTTACAACTTCTTGAGTTAAATCTGGTCTACAATAAGCGCACGGCATGTGGAGAAATTAATGCTTAACAATTTACGAAAATCAACCTACTTTGTGGTAGGTATAGTGCTCGGCCTTTCACTGGCTATCGGGCATAGCGTTTACGCGCTGAAAGAAAACCAGGATATTCCATTCGAGGAACTACAGGCCTTTACCGAGGTTTTTTCCCGGATCAAATCCGATTATGTCGAGGGAGTCGACGACAAAAGCCTGATTGAAGATGCGATCAGGGGAATGCTCAGCGGCCTGGATCCACATTCATCTTATTTGAATACGAGCGAATTCAGCGACCTGAAAATCGGCACTACCGGACAATTCGGTGGACTCGGGATCGAAGTCGGCATGGAAAACGGGTTCGTCAAGGTTATCTCACCGATAGACGATACGCCCGCGTCACGCGCTGGTGTTCAGGCCAGCGATCTCATCATCATGCTTGACGACAAACAGGTCAAGGGCATGACGCTAAGCGATGCCGTCAAGATTATGCGCGGCAAACCGAATACAGACATAAAACTAACCATAGTCAGGGAAGGCGAATCTAAACCCCTGGAAATAACCATTACACGAGAAATTATTCGTGTTAAAAGCGTCAAGAACCGAATGCTGGAACCGGGTTACGGTTACGTCCGCATAACCAATTTCCAGTCACGCACTACTACCGACCTGCTAAAAGCAATCTCTGACCTGCAAAAGGAAAATACCCTGCAGGGCATGATTCTTGATCTACGCAATAACCCGGGCGGTGTACTCAATGGTGCGGTTGGCGTTTCCGACGCTTTTATTGATAACGGAATGATTGTCTATACCGAGGGCAGGATCGATGATTCAAGCCATAAATATCTCGCAACTCCAGGCGACAGCCTGAATGGCGCACCGCTGGTGGTTTTAATTAATGGCGGATCGGCATCGGCATCAGAAATTGTCGCCGGGGCAATGCAGGACCACAAACGCGCAATAATCATGGGCACCAAATCATTTGGTAAGGGTTCGGTTCAAACTATCCAGGAATTACGCAATGGATCGGCCGTGAAACTGACCACTGCGCGCTATTTTACGCCCAATGGCCGCTCAATTCAGGCCAAGGGCATAGTTCCGGATATCAAGTTGAGTACTTTGAAAATACCAGCCAAAGATGCAAAAGGAAGAGTTTCACTTTCAGAAAAAGACCTCGATGGCCGCCTGAGCAACCCAAATGGTGAATCTCCTGAAAGCGATGGCAAAGACAATTCCGGATCGGAAAAACTGGCTGAAACTGACTTCCAGCTTTACGAAGCGCTAAATCTTCTTAAAGGCCTGCACATCCTGAGTCAGCTTGAAAGTAGCTAACTACCGGGGCAGGGCCCGGCAATTTTTAATCACCCCGCTTTTCTGCCTGGTCCTGGCAGCAGCCGCAAACGCCGATCAAAAGCCCATTTTATCGCTGGTTATCGATGATCTGGGTTATTCCCTGAGCAAGGGCCAGGCCGCGATTGAACTCGAAGGGGATCATACCTACGCCATAATTCCCGATGCCACCTACAGCAAGAGGCTGGCAAACCTGGCCAACGAAATGGATAAGGAAACTATCCTTCATCTCCCGCTGCAATCGTCCAGTGCTTTAGCAGTCAGGGAACCGAATGCCCTCAACGAATCGATGAATGAGGATCAACTCGTCGTAAATCTGCATTCCATGTTAGCTGCGATGCCCAATATCAAAGGTATCAACAACCATATGGGCAGTCATTTGACGGAAATCGATTATTTTATGCGCCCGATTATGGATAGCATCCGATCTTACAATTCTAATCTGTATTTTCTCGACAGCCTCACTACCCCTCGCAGCGTTGCACAGCACGAGGCACTGAATTCCGGCCTCGATTCGATTTCCCGGGACGTGTTTCTTGATAATGACTACAGCAATGTCGAATCGATACGTTTACAGTTTCATATCTGGTTACGAAAAGCGCAGGAGCGCGGCTCCGCGATCGCAATCGGTCATCCGCATAGTCCTACCATCGAATTTTTAGCCAAAAACCTGCCAGAGATCGAGGAGAGATTCGAATTTATGAGCGTTTCGAAACTCATTGAATTAATCAATCAACCCAGAGAAGTGTTTTCCTGGCAGGAAAACCTGACTCAGCTGCAAAAAGATTTACACCAATAGCGACGGCGCCTACACCGATAAATACCGGGTTTGGTTATTCTACGGTAACTGACTTCGCCAGGTTGCGTGGCTGGTCGACATCGGTGCCCCTCAATACGGCGACATGATAACTTAGTAACTGTAACGGAATAGTAGACAGGATCGGTGTCACCCAACTGGTTTCACAATCCATTTCGACGACTACATCGTTGCTTTCCTCGTCGAGCCTGGCGCCCTGATGAGCAAATACGTAAAGCTTTCCGCCGCGTGCTTTGACTTCCTGCATGTTGGACTGCAATTTTTCCAGCAACTCGTCATTCGGGGTAACGACGATAACCGGCATTTCAGAATCGACCAGCGCCAGTGGACCATGCTTCAATTCGCCGGCAGGATAGGCCTCGGCATGGATATAAGATATTTCCTTCAACTTCAGCGCGCCTTCCATCGCGATTGGATAATGTTCGCCCCTGCCCAGAAAAAGAGCGTGTTGCTTGTCGATGAAATCTTCTGCGATCAGTTTAATTTGCGAGTCCAGTCGCAGCAACTGTTCGACCTGCCGCGGTAATTCAATTAGTTCCTTGACGATCGAAGTAATCACGCTTTCTTCCATGTTGCGCAGCTTGCCTATCGCAATCACCAGCAGCAGCATCGACACCAGTTGAGTGGTAAACGCCTTGGTTGAGGCGACGCCTATTTCGGGACCGGCCCGGGTCATTAAAACCAGCTGAGATTCACGTACCAGCGGCGATTCGGGCACATTGCAAATGCTTAGCGAACCACAATAGTTATCGCTCGACAGGTTCCGCAATGCGGCCAGGGTATCTGCTGTTTCACCCGACTGTGACAGGGTCACAAACAGCGTATCCTTCGGCACTACCGATTTCCTGTAGCGGAATTCGCTAGCGACTTCGATCTGGCAGGGTATGCCGAGTAATGCCTCAATCCAGTATTTGGCAACAAACCCTGCATGATAGCTGGTGCCACAGGCGACGATCTGGATATTCTGAAGTTGGGTAAATATTGCTTCTGACTTAACTCCAAAGATCGAATCGAGCACCGTCGTTGAATTAATTCGGCCTTCCAGGCAATCCGTGATAGCACGCGCCTGTTCATGGATTTCTTTTTGCATGTAATGGCGATAATTGCCTTTATTTGCAGAGTCTCCGCTCAGCTCGCTGATATTGATTTCGAGTTTTTTTGACTTGCCGGCGGCGTCATATAGCGCATAGCCTTCATCTTTGAGTACGACAAAATCTCCCTCGTCGAGGTAGATAAATCGATTCGTAACCGGCAGTAATGCCGATACATCCGAGGCGACAAAATTCTCATGGATACCAAGGCCTACTACCAGCGGGCTGCCTCGGCGGCAGGCAACCAGTTCACGCGGGTTATCGGTAGCGATGATAGCGAGAGAGAACGCGCCCCTGAGCTGGTCGGCAGCCTTTTTTACGGCCCCGAATAAATCGTCCTGGTAGTAGCTTTCTATCAGATGAGCTATCACCTCGGTATCCGTTTCAGAAGTAAACTCATAGCCTGAAGCGAGCAAGTTCTCACGAATTTCCCTGTAATTTTCGATAATGCCGTTATGTACCACGGCGATACGGTCTCTCGAAAAATGCGGGTGTGCATTGATCTCGGATGGTTCGCCATGAGTGGCCCAGCGCGTATGGGCTATGCCGATCTTGCCGACCTGGTCCTGCGGAACCCGATCAGTTAACTGCTTTACCTTGCCCAGGGCCCTGTACCGTTCCAGTTCTTGTTCATTGATAACCGCAATCCCGGCCGAGTCATATCCCCGGTACTCCAGGCGGCGTAAGCCTTCCAGCAGGATTGAACTCACATCTCTTTGCGCGAGGGCGCCAACAATTCCACACATTTACTTATTCTCTATTTTTGGTTCTAATTTTTTGGCTTTTCTTTTCTATTTCATTTTTTCCTGGTCGGTTTTTTCCAGCTTTCCAGGGTAACCTGTTTAGATCTCGACAGGGTCAGTTTGTCGGCTGGCGTATCCCTGGTTATCGTCGACCCCGCACCAATCGTGGCGCCCCTGGCAATCGTCACCGGTGCGACCAACTGCGTATCCGAACCAACGAATACATCGTCTTCAATAATGGTTTTAAACTTATTAACTCCATCGTAATTGCAGGTAATAGTGCCTGCACCTATATTCACACCACTGCCCATATCCGTATCACCAATATAGCTCAAATGATTGACTTTGCTGCCTGCGCCAATTTTCGATTTCTTGGTTTCTACAAAATTTCCAATCTTTACGCCATCACCGCATTCGGTTCCGGGCCTGATCCTGGCATAGGGGCCAATCGAAACCTGGCAACCAATTATTGCTTCATCGATGTTGGTCATCGGCAGGATAACGCTGCCGGCACCTATTTTTGAATTACGAATCACACAGTTTGCGCCTATTCGAACATTATGCGCCAGTGTCACATCGCCTTCAAATACACAATTGACGTCAATCTCGACATCGGTCCCAACCAGCAAATTTCCGCGTACGTCGATACGCTCCGGATCGTATAATTTAACCCCTGAGAGCATCAGATTTTCGGCCTGTCGCCGTGCATAAATCCTTTCCACTGCTGCGAGTTGAGCCTGGTTGTTTATCCCGGACACTTCTTCTGCACTGGTACAGATGGTTGCCGAAACATTCAGCTTATCCCTGACCGCGTGCCTGACCACATCGGTCAAATAGAACTCCGCCTGGGTGTTATCATCGTCCAGTTTTTCAATTAGCGAGTGGAGATTAGCGCCATTGATAAACAATATGCCCGAATTCGATTCAAGAATATTTTTCTCTTCGCTGTTCGCATCTTTTTCTTCGACAATGGCCTTAACGCTATCATCTTCATCTCGCAGGATGCGACCATAACCATGCGCGTTCTCGGGGACAAAGCTAAGAATTCCCAGGCTTGAGCCTTCAGTATCGCTCAGTAATCCCTGCAGGGTTTCAGCTTTGATTAAAGGGACATCGCCGTACAGGACGAGGACATCATTCCCCTCATTGAGTTCGCCCAGGCATTGTAAAACCGCGTGCCCGGTGCCCAGTTGCTGTGCCTGCTCGACATAAATCAGTTCCTCGCCTTTGATTAACTCCCGCACCTGCTCTGACTGATGACCGACTACAATCATCACCTGCTCGGGTGTGAGTAACAGGCTAGTGTTGACGACATGTTGTAGCATGGGTCTGCCGGCAACCGGGTGAACAACCTTGGGTCGCGATGATTTCATACGGGTACCCTGTCCCGCGGCGAGAATAATAATACTAAGCGGCATGGCCCTTCCTGTAGCGGTCACTGAATCTACAGCTATTGTAAACCAACATCATAAAAAAAGGAGGCCAAACCTCCTTTTTAAAAACCTGTCACACTGTACCGTTTAAGAATTATCTCTTTCTCAGCTTTTGTATCGCCGCAATCTGTGCGGCGGCCGCGGCAATTTCAGCCCTGGCCTTGGCAACATCGAGGTCGGACTGCTGATCTGCCAGTGCCGCCTCCGCACGTTTCTTCGCCTCCAGCGCCGCTGCCTCGTTGAGGTCTTTGGCACGAATTGCTGTGTCTGAGAGTACCGTTACCAGGTATGGCTGTACTTCAAGAATGCCTCCGGAAATAAAGAAGAACTCCTCCTTGCCATCACCCATATCGAGCCTTATTTCACCGGGTTTCAACGGCGAAATAAGCGGTGTATGGCGTGGCGCGATGCCTACTTCACCCATTACCGCGGGCGCAAATACCATGTATGCCTCGCCGGAGAAGATCTGCTCTTCGGCACTTACGATATCGACCTTTATGGTATTAGCCATGCGATTTTACCTTACAGTTCTTTCGCTTTTTCGGCAACTTCTTCGATGCCGCCAATCATGTAGAAAGCCTGCTCGGGATACTGATCCATATCACCGTCCAGGATCGACTTGAAGCCGGCAATGGTGTCTTTCAGGCTTACGAATTTACCCGGCGATCCGGTGAATACCTCGGCAACGAAGAATGGCTGTGACAGGAAGCGTGCTATTTTTCGAGCACGGTTAACCAGGAGTTTATCTTCTTCCGACAATTCATCCATGCCGAGAATCGCAATGATATCCTTGAGTTCTTTATAGCGTTGCAGCGCACCCTGAACCTCGCGTGCGACATCGTAATGCTCGCTGCCGACGACGTTAGGGTCGAGAATACGAGAAGTCGAGTCGAGTGGATCAACCGCCGGGTAGATACCCTGTTCCGCAACCTGCCGGGACAATACCAGGGTCGCGTCAAGGTGGGCAAAGGTGGTTGCCGGGGACGGGTCTGTGAGATCGTCCGCGGGTACGTATACCGCCTGGAACGAGGTGATAGAACCGGTCTTGGTTGAAGTAATGCGCTCCTGCAGGACGCCCATTTCTTCCGCCAGGGTAGGCTGGTAACCAACCGCCGACGGCATACGGCCCAACAGTGCCGATACTTCTGTACCGGCCAGTGTGTAACGGTAAATATTGTCGATGAACATCAATACGTCACGGCCTTCGTCACGGAAATGTTCGGCCATGGTTAAACCTGACAGGGCCACGCGCAGGCGGTTTCCGGGAGGCTCATTCATCTGTCCGTACACCAGCGCAACCTTGTCGAGTACACCACCTTCTGACATCTCGTGGTAAAAGTCGTTGCCCTCACGTGTTCTTTCACCAACACCGGCAAATACCGAGAATCCCGAGTGCTCTACCGCGATGTTACGAATGAGTTCCATCAGGGTTACGGTTTTGCCTACACCGGCGCCACCGAACAGGCCTATCTTACCGCCCTTAACAATCGGCATTACCAGGTCGATTACCTTGATGCCGGTTTCGAGAATCTCGGTGGCAGTCGCCTGTTCGTCATAGGGGGGGGACGTACGATGGATTGGCATGCGCTTTTCTTCTCCAATATCACCCTTCTCATCGATTGGAGTACCCAATACGTCCATAATGCGACCCAGCGTCTGCTGGCCCACCGGTACGGTAATGGGCTGGCCGGTATTAGAGACTTCCAGACCTCTGCGGAGTCCTTCCGACGCACCCATTGCAATCGTGCGCACAATTCCGTCACCCAGTTGCTGCTGGACTTCCAGCGTCAGGTTACCGGCATCGGCAATGTTAAGCGCATCGTAAATTTTGGGGACAGAGTCGCGAGGAAACTCTACGTCGACGACAGCGCCGATTACTTCCACGATGTTACCTGTACTCATGTGTCAATCCTCTTAAAAATACTAACTAGGTTTGTTTAAACCGCGGCAGCGCCAGCAACGATCTCACTGATTTCCTGTGTGATGCTCGCCTGACGTTCGCGATTGTAGATTAATTGAAGCTCGTCGATCATATCTCCCGCATTGTCGGTCGCGTTCTTCATCGCCAACATGCGTGAAGCCATTTCGCAGGCGACATTTTCAACCACTGCCTGGTAGACCAGGGACTCGATATAACGATCCAGTACACTATCGAGTACTTCCTTCGAACCGGGTTCATAGATGTAATCCCAGTGATGGCTGAGCTCGGTATCCTTCGAGGGCACTACTGGAACCAGCTGGGTAATCTTTGGTTCCTGGGTCATGGTATTAACAAACTCGTTGCTAATCAGGTAGATTGCGTCTATTTCACCATCGGCATAATTTTTCAGTAATACCTGTACCGGTCCAATAATAGAAGCCATTTCTGGCCTGTCACCGATATGACTCGCCTCGGCAACCACCCTGGCGCCGATTCGTTTGTAAAAGCTGAGCGCTTTACCACCGAAGGTGACCACATCGATTTCGATGCCCTGTTGGTCCAGTTCGCCAATTTTGTCCAATGACCTCTTGAACACATTCGTATTCAAACCGCCGCAAAGACCGCGGTCGGTCGAAATCGCAATGATACCGGCTCGCTTTATCGGTCTCTCGATCAGGAAAGGGTGCTTATACTCGGGATGGGAACTGGCAACGTGGCTGACCACCGTGGCAATTCTTTGCGCATAGGGCCGGGTCGCGAGCATTTGATCCTGGGCGCGGCGCATCTTGCTCGCCGCCACCATTTCCATGGCCTTGGTGATCTTTTGAGTATTTTTAATACTCGTGATCTTGGTCTTTATTTCTTTGCCGCCAGCCATTAGTCGATACTCTTAGTAGACGCCGTTAGCTTTAAAGTCTTCGATGGCCGCCGCGATTTTGCCGGCGATTTCATCGTTATAGTCACCACTGGCATTGATAGTATCCAGCAGATCACTATTTTTCGACTTAATATGTGCGAGCATTGCCTCTTCGAATGTAACAACCTTTTTGAGATCAACATCGTCCAGATAACCCTCGTTAGCCGCGTACAGGGAAATGCCCATCTCGGCTACCGATAATGGCGAATATTGCTTTTGCTTCATCAATTCGGTGACCCGTTGGCCGCGTTCGAGCTGCTTTCGAGTGGCCTCGTCAAGATCCGAGGCAAACTGCGAAAAGGCTGCGAGCTCACGATACTGCGCCAACGCCAGTCGAATACCGCCACCGAGTTTCTTGATGATCTTGGTCTGCGCCGCGCCGCCAACACGCGAAACCGACAAGCCCGCGTTAATCGCTGGGCGAATGCCGGCGTTGAACAAATCGGATTCAAGGAAGATCTGTCCATCGGTAATCGAGATAACATTGGTTGGTACGAATGCGGATACGTCACCACCCTGGGTTTCGATGATCGGTAACGCGGTAAGCGAACCGGTTTTACCCTTGACCTTGCCGCCGGAATAATTTTCAACACAGTCCGCGTTAATCCGGGCCGCGCGTTCGAGTAAGCGTGAATGCAGGTAGAAAACGTCGCCCGGATAAGCCTCGCGTCCCGGTGGACGTCGCAGCAGCAATGAAACCTGGCGATAGGCCCAGGCCTGCTTGGTGAGATCGTCGTAAATGATCAACGCGTCTTCGCCTTTATCACGGAAGTACTCTCCCATGGTGCAACCCGAGTAGGGCGCAATGTATTGCAGTGCCGCCGAATCGGACGCATTCGCGGCGACGACGATGGTGTGTTCCATCGCCCCATGTTCTTCGAGCTTGCGCACCACGTTGGCAATTGTCGAAGCTTTTTGCCCGATACCAACGTAAATGCATTTGATGCCGGTACCCTTCTGGTTGATAATCGCATCGATCGCAACCGCGGACTTACCGGTCTGGCGGTCGCCGATTATCAATTCGCGTTGTCCGCGACCGATTGGCACCATGGCGTCGATTGACTTCAGGCCGGTTTGTACCGGCTGGTCTACCGACTGGCGCTGGATAACACCCGGTGCAATTCTTTCGATTGGCATGAAATTTTTGGATTTGATTGCACCCTTGCCGTCGATCGCCTCACCGAGTGAATTCACCACGCGGCCGAGTAATTCTTCGCCGAC
>Ga0164315_10002737_pt1 | contig 13571 bp, 10 predicted proteins | sample GuaBasSedimGuay6_FD_113737 | JGI IMG/M metagenome (GOLD analysis project Ga0164315, IMG submission 113737) | Subseafloor sediment microbial communities from Guaymas Basin, Gulf of California, Mexico - Guay6, Core 4569-2, 0-3 cm | ecosystem: Environmental > Aquatic > Marine > Hydrothermal vents... | reverse complement strand
CGGTACAGATTTTCCTCTGGGCAGACAGCCCGGAACGTGGCTTCACTGAAAAAACCTCAGCCGCTATTATGGTATTGATGGGGTTCCTGATACTGATGAATGCGTTGGCGATTTATCTTCGCAAGCGCTTCGAACAGAAATAATTTAATAGGCTGCAAGCATGGAAGGACCTGAAAAGATGAACGCGATTGCTGGAACGGTCGGTGCGGCCATCCCCCCCGTTGTTGAAGAGCAGGCGTCTGCACAGAAGAGGCAATTGGATATTCATGATCACGCTGATGTAAAGGGCTACGAGACCGTCGGTTCGCCTTTTGTCGATAACGCGAAAATGTCGACGCGCAACGTCGATGTCTACTACGCGGACAAGCAGGCCATCATGGATGTGTCGCTGGATATTGGCAAAAATGAGGTGATCGCGATGATCGGCCCGTCCGGTTGTGGTAAATCCACCTTTTTGCGCTCCTTGAACCGCATGAACGATATCATCCCAATCTGTCGGGTGGAGGGGGATATTAGACTCGATAATGAGGATATCTATGACAGCAGTCAGGATACGGTGTTGTTGCGTGCGCGGGTTGGCATGGTATTCCAGAAGCCCAACCCTTTCCCTAAATCCATCTATGAGAACGTTGCCTATGGGCCGCGTATCCATGGTCTTGCCCACAACAAGGCGGAGATGGATGAAATTGTTGAGAAGAGCCTGCGCCGGGCCAGTCTGTTTGATGAGGTCAAGGATCAGCTGGATAATCCGGGTACCGGCCTGTCTGGTGGGCAGCAGCAACGGCTCTGCATTGCACGGGCAATCGCGGTCAGCCCCGAGGTGATACTGATGGATGAGCCCTGTTCAGCGCTGGACCCCATAGCCACGGCTCGCATTGAGGAACTGATGGATGAGCTCAAGGAAAAGTACACCATTGCCATCGTCACGCACTCCATGCAACAGGCGGCAAGGGTGTCCCAGCGTACCGCCTACTTCCACCTTGGCAAATTGATAGAGGTGGGCAATACCAAGGAAGTCTTCACCATGCCCAGGCATGAATTGACCGAAAACTACATAACAGGTCGCTTTGGCTGATAACAAATATTGTCATCATAGCAGGCGCCACAGCACCACTTTATACAAGACACTACACCAGGAGTTATCCCTGCGTGGTGACAATGGTTTTGTCACCGGCTGTAATAAAATTGTCATGTTCCCCATTTAATATTCCTGCGCTATGTACACAGTGAAATGTACATAGAGAATATTAACCTAGGGGAATGAAACATGAAGAAAGTTATTTCTGTAGCTGTAGCGAGTGTATTGCTCGGGAGCGCAGGGGCCAACGCCGCCGTCTCTGACAGCCAGTGGAAGCAGTTAAAGGCCCAGTTTGCCGCCATGAGCGATCGTATGAATGCCCTGGAGGCCGAGAATCAGGAACTGCGCGAACTAGGCGCTGTTCAGGGCACGGTCACAGCAGAGGACCTTGCAGCCACCAATGCCGAGGTGGCGACACTCAAGGCGCAAAATGCATCAACTTCCTGGGCTGAGAAAATGAAATGGCAAGGTGATTTCCGTTACCGCTACGAGGACATCCAGCAAGACGGCAAGGATGATCGCGATCGCAATCGTATCCGCGCTCGCGCCGCTCTGGTTGCCAAGCCTAGTGACACCACCGAAGTGGGTCTGGGTCTGGCCACAGGTGGCGACGACCCGGTATCCACCAACCAGACTCTGGGAGGCGGCGGCTCCACCAAGGACCTCCGTCTGGACCTGGCTTACTTCAAGTGGACCGGGATGGAAGAGTTGACCGGGCTCGAAAATATCTACCTCACGGCAGGTAAATTCAAAAACCCCTATTATGTTGCACAAAAGAGTGGTCTGATCTGGGACGGTGACTTCCGCCCGGAAGGTATTGCCGCGGGCTGGACGGGCGACATATTTTTTGCCACAGCCGAGTACAACTTTATCGAGTCTGACAGCAAAAATAACGATGACGGCATCTGGGGTACCCAGATCGGCGCCAAATTCAGCCTGTTCGATAACTTGCACCTGACCACCAGCGCCAAGTACCTGGACATCCCCTCCAAGGGCCGTGAAGCCATCTACGACGACGATTTCTTTGGTAACACTTCTGTTATCAAGGACGGCGTGGAAGTCTACGAGTACGATTACAAGCTGTACAATCTGTCTCTTGAGGTAGCCTTCAACCTGTTTGACATGCCTTTCGTTGTTTACGGCGATTACGTCAACAATGATGACGCCGATGACCACGAGACCGGTTACCTGTCCGGTATCAAGCTAGGCAAGGCGAAGAAGAAAGGCAGTTGGCAGCTACAGTACCAATACGAAGACCTCGAGGCTAACGCGACCCTGGGCATGATCACTGATTCTGACTTCATGGGCGGTGGTACTGACGGTAAGGGCCACAAGCTCTCCGGCAAGTACGCTCTCGACGATAAGTGGAGCATCGGTGCCACCTATTTCGACGGCGACAGGGGAGTCGACCTGGGCGATAATGCGGATTATCAGCGTCTGATGCTGGATACCGTTTTCAAGTACTAGGATAGCTTTCCAGGTGTAGTTCAGGGGCGGCCGCATCAGGAGCGTCTCTGACTTATCCCTCCTTTGCCGCGATATTGCATCGAAGCGCAGCTTCGGTACAATACTGCGGCTTTATTATATAAAAGTTAAGGCCTGCGTCCCCTTCGTCTAGTGGTCCAGGACACTGCCCTTTCACGGCGGTAACAGGGGTTCGAACCCCCTAGGGGACGCCATTATCTAAAAAAGCCCGGTACCTCCGGGCTTTTTGCTTAATACTGGATAAAGCGAGGTAGGCCTTGTACGGAGCGTACGGTATGTCGTGGGGGGCATGGATGGCGGGAGTGACGATGATGCTGTCTATACCAGTCAGGGCCGCAAGTGGGGTGAGCTATGAGTCGTTACTGGAGTGATTTAGTCCGTCAACTGACACCCTATGTGCCAGGCGAGCAGCCACAGGCGGACAGGTTGGTGAAACTCAATACCAATGAGAGCCCCTACCGGCCTTCTCCCGCCGTGTTGACGGCCATTGCCGCGGTCAGTGGTGACAGTCTGCGCCTTTATCCAGACCCGGAATCAATGGAGCTTAAGCAGGCTTTTGCCCAGCGCAACGGACTGCTATCGGAGCAGGTGTTTATCGGTAACGGTTCCGACGAGGTGCTGGCTCATGCTTTTCAAGGGTTGCTCAAACACGAATTGCCAGTGTGTTTTCCCGATGTGACCTACAGCTTCTACCCGGTCTGGTGCGAGCTCTACGGGGTTGCTCACCGCGATGTTCCTGTGGCGCAGGATTTCTCCATTGACCCCGCTGTCTATCCTGCAGCCAACGGCGGCATCATCATTCCCAACCCCAATGCCCCCACGGGCGTGCTGTTGGGGCTGGATGAGATTCGCGCACTGTTGCGCAAAAGCTGTGACTCAGTAGTGGTGATCGATGAAGCCTACATTGATTTTGGTGGTGAATCTGCGGTGCAGTTGATCGCGGAGTACGACAACCTGCTGGTGATCCAGACTTTGTCCAAGTCCCGGGCTCTGGCCGGCTTGCGGGTAGGTGTTGCCATGGGCAGTGTGGAACTCATCGAAGGGCTGGAACGGATCAAGAACTCCTTCAACTCTTATCCGCTGGATATTCTGGCCCAGCGAGCGGCGTTGGCCTCCCTGCAGGACGAGGAATACTTCCACCAGAGTTGCCGGCGTGTCATCGCCAACCGAGAAAGATTGTGCCGGGAAATGACGGCGCTGGGCTTTGATGTGTTGCCCTCGGCGGCGAACTTTATTTTTGCCACCCACCCACATCGTGCGGCCGGTGATTTATTTGCAGCTTTGCGGCAACTGGGCATCATCGTGCGCTATTTTGACAAGCCGCGTATCGACAACTACCTGCGCATCAGTATAGGAACCGATGCGCAGTGCGATGCGCTGCTCGCAGCGCTGCGGGATCTGCTTGCTGACCTGTAGCGGCCTGCGGGGGCCTGCCCCACTTTATCGGGTACCGCGACAGTCTCCCTCAGAGGCGCATAGTAACAGGGGCCTATAAGGTAAGCTGGAGCTAAACTTTCTTTAGCACCACACTGCCGATGCTGTAGCCCGCACCAAAGGAACACAGTACGCCAAGGTCACCGCTGTGAAAATCGTCATGGTGTTTGTGGAAGGCGATAACAGAACCTGCAGAACTGGTATTGGCATACTCATCGAGAATGATGGGTGCTTCGTCTGCGGTAGCTTCGCGGCCCAGCACTCGTTTGGAAATCAGTTTATTCATACTGAGATTGGCCTGGTGCAGCCACATGCGTTTTAGCTGCTGCGGTGCGATATCCAGATTTTCCAGCTGTGTGGAAATCTGTGTGGCGACCGCCGGACACACCTCTTTGAATACCTTGCGCCCCTCCTGCACAAACAATTTGTCGGTTTTTCCAATGCCGGAATCGTCCCCGCGATTGAGAAAGCCGAAATTATTGCGGATGTTGTTTGAGTAGATGGTTTGTAGCCTGGTGTCGACAATCAGGTACTGGTCACTGGATGTGGCAGTTTCCGCGCGCTCCACGATGACTGCGGTACAGACGTCGCCGAAGATAAAATGGGAATCCCGGTCGCGAAAGTTGAGGTGACCGCTACAAATTTCCGGGCTGAGTATCAACACACAGTTGGCGCTGCCGGTAGTCACTGCATCGCGGGCCTGTTGAATGCCGAACGTCGCGGACGAACAGGCTACATTCATATCAAAACCGTAGCCCTTGATTCCCAGGGCGTCCTGGATTTCTACAGCCATGGCGGGGTAAGCGCGTTGCATGTTGGACGCCGCGACAATGACGGCATCTATATCTTCTGCTGATTTCCCCGCCTGGCTCATAGCCGGCAGCGCCGCGGCAACGGCCATCTCGCATTGGATGGACTGGGTGTCATTAGGGCGCTCAGGCAGGCGGGGCACCATGCGGTTGGGATCGAGTATGCCGTCCTTGTTCATCACATACCGGGACTTGATCCCGGAGGCCTTTTCGACAAACTCGGAAGAGGAGGGCTGCAGTGCGGATAATTCCTCCGCAGCTATCTCATCGGCGTGAGTGGTGTTGTAGATTTCCACATAGGCGTTGAAGGAATCCACCAGTTCCTTATTGCTGATGGATTGCGCGGGTGTATAAAGGCCGACCCCGCTGATGACGACGTCTGGCATAAGGCTCTAGCGCTTGTCCACCGGCACGAAATCCCTTTGTGGGTAGCCGGTATACAGCTGGCGCGGGCGACCAATACGGTAGCTGCCACTGATCATCTCATTCCAGTGTGCGATCCATCCCACGGTGCGGCCTACGGCAAATATTACGGTGAACATGCTGGTGGGAATGCCGATAGCTTTCAGGATGATACCCGAATAGAAATCCACATTGGGGTAGAGCTTCTTGTCGATGAAGTACTCATCGTGCAGGGCGATTTCTTCCAGGCGTTTGGCAATTTCCAGCAGCGGGTCGTTTTCTATACCCAGTTCGGCCAGCACTTCGTCCGCGGCTTCCTTCATTACTTTGGCGCGCGGATCGAAATTCTTGTATACCCGGTGGCCAAAGCCCATCAGGCGGAAAGGATCATCCTTGTCTTTGGCGCGCGCCACAAAGTCATCGATGTGAGAGACATCACCGATTTCTTCCAGCATCTCCAATACAGCTTCATTGGCGCCGCCATGCGAGGGGCCCCACAAAGCGGCGATGCCCGCAGCGATGCAGGCGAACGGGTTGGCGCCAGAGGAACCCGCCAGACGCACGGTAGATGTGGAGGCGTTTTGCTCGTGATCGGCATGCAACAGGAAGATACGGTCCATGGCCCTGGCCAACACCGGGCTTATATTACTGGACTCGCAGGGGTTACCGAACATCATGTGCAGGAAGTTTTCTGAGTAACTCAGGCTGTTATCCGGGTACATGAAGGGCTGGCCGGTGGAGAACTTATAGCTCATGGCCGCCAGTGTGGGCATTTTTGCGATCAGGCGGAAAGCGGCGACCTGCCGGTGCTGTTCCTCCGAAATTTCCAGTGAGTCGTGATAGAAGGCGGACAGAGCGCCGACCACGCCGCACATGATGGCCATGGGGTGGGCATCTCGCCGGAAACCGTTAAAGAAGGTACGGATCTGTTCGTTGACCATTGTGTGTTTGTGAACAGTACCAACAAATTCCTCTTTCTGTTCCTTGGTGGGGAGTTCGCCATAGAGCAGCAGGTAGCAGGTCTCGAGGTAATCGGACTTCTCCGCCAACTGGCCGATGGGGTACCCCCGGTGCAGTAATATACCCTTACCACCGTCGATAAAGGTGATCTGGGATTCACAGGAGGCAGTAGAAACAAACCCGGGATCATAGGTAAACAGCCCTTGGCTGGTCAAACCGCCAACATCCACGACATCCGGGCCCAGGGTGCCGGAGTAAATCGGCAGTTCGATGGGTTGGTCAATTCCGTCTATTTCTAGGATGGCTTTCTTGTCGCTCATAGGAGATCCTGGGCACTATATCTGTGGGGGAGTACACTATAAAGTCTGGACAGGTTTTGTCAATTGACCTATGTCTAATTGCGGCCATGAACCTGCATCCGCTTGTATATTCGGGTATTTCGGTAGTGGGATATCGGCAGATATTGCGGCAAATCAACATATGCCCGACATTAATGAGAACAGATTTGTAATTGTTGGCGTAACTGCCTATAATTTCGCGCGTTTTAACTAGCTGGCGGCAGTTGCGCCTGGCGACACTTGTGGCATCGTGCCAACCCTATTAACCGCCCTGACGGGCGTCGCAATGATGGAACCCAAAAGTGAAAGACACACGCCCTGTAAACCTGGATATCGGTACCATGCGGCTTCCTGTTACCGCATGGGTGTCCATTGCCCATCGCGCTTCAGGCGTATTCCTTTTTGCCGGTATGGCGGTGCTCATCTGGGCACTGGATGCCAGCCTGGCAAGCCCTGAAAGCTTCGCCTCCCTACGGGAATGCCTGAGTAGTCCGCTGGTGAAGTTAGTGGTCTGGGCCGTAGTGGCCGGCCTGATCTACCATACTATGGCCGGGGTAAAGCATCTGGTCATGGACTTTGGTATTGGTGAAACGATGGAGGGGAGTATACTCGGCTCCCGCATCGTGATCGCTCTGTCTGTTGTGCTCATTCTGCTGGCGGGAGTCTGGATATGGTAACTGCAGTAACAAACCTGGGGCGCTCTGGCCTCTATGATTGGCTAATGCAGCGTGTAACTGCTGTTATCCTGCTGGCCTATTTTCTTTATGTGGGCTGTGTACTACTGGGCGGCGTCGATTATCCTGCCTGGAAAGAATTGCACGCCCAGACATGGATGCGGGTATTCAGCTTGCTCGCTCTGCTGTCATTGGGCGCCCATGCATGGGTTGGCCTGTGGGCCATTTTTACCGACTACCTGACCGAGCGCCTGATGGGCACCACGGGTAATGTACTGCGCCTTGCGGCGCAGGCAGTTTGTGCGCTCATCATGTTTACATATATTGTCTGGGGCATCCAGATTTTGTGGGGTTATTAGAATATGGCGGCTCTTCGTACAATTTCATTTGATGGTGTTATCGTGGGCGGTGGCGGTGCGGGTATGCGCGCCGCACTGCAGCTGGCCCAGTCCGGTTACAAGACGGCGGTGATCTCCAAGGTTTTTCCGACCCGCTCCCACACCGTTTCGGCCCAGGGTGGTATTACCTGCGCCATCGCCAGCGACGACCCGGACGACGATTGGCGCTGGCATATGTACGATACCGTCAAGGGCTCCGATTATATCGGTGACCAGGACGCTATCGAATATATGTGTAGCGTCGGCCCGGAAGCGGTGTATGAACTGGATCACATGGGCCTGCCGTTCTCCCGCACGGAAGAGGGGCGTATCTACCAGCGCCCCTTTGGCGGACAATCCAAGAATTTCGGTGAGGGTGGCCAGGCCGCCAGGACCTGCGCTGCGGCAGACCGTACCGGTCACGCCCTGTTGCACACCCTATACCAGGGCAATATGAAGGCCAACACGGTATTCTACAATGAGTGGTACGCCACTGACCTGGTCAAGAACCATGACGGCGCGGTCGTGGGTGTTATCGCCATTTGCATGGAAACCGGTGAAACGGTCTATATGAAGGCCAAAGCCACCGTACTGGCGACCGGCGGAGCGGGGCGTATCTACGCCTCTACCACCAATGCCCACATTAACACCGGCGATGGTATTGGCATGGCCCTGCGTGCGGGCTTCCCGGTGCAGGATATCGAGATGTGGCAGTTTCACCCCACCGGCATTGCCGGTGCTGGTGTGTTGGTCACCGAGGGTTGTCGTGGCGAGGGTGGCTACCTGATCAATAAAGACGGCGAGCGGTTTATGGAGCGCTATGCCCCCAATGCCAAGGACCTGGCGGGGCGTGACGTTGTCGCCCGCTCCATGGTGCTGGAAATCCTGGACGGCAAAGGTTGTGGCCCCAATGGCGACTATGTGTACCTGAAACTGGATCACCTGGGTGAGGACGTTCTGGAGAGCCGCCTGCCGGGTATCTGTGAACTGTCGCGTACTTTCGCACACGTCGACCCGGTGAAAGAACCGGTCCCCGTGGTGCCTACCTGCCATTACATGATGGGTGGAGTTCCCACCAACGTTGATGGCCAGGCCCTGACCATCGATGACAATGGCAACGATACTGTTATTCCCGGCCTCTACGCCTGTGGCGAGGTAGCCTGTGTATCCGTCCATGGGGCCAACCGGTTGGGTGGCAATTCCCTGCTGGATCTGGTGGTCTTTGGTCGTGCTTCAGGCCTGCACATCGAGCGTTCCCTGCGTGAGGGTATCGATATGGACGATGCATCCGACAGCGATGTAGAGCAGGCGATGTCGCGCCTGGACAGGCTGAACAATTCAACCGGCGGTGAGAGCGTGGCTGACCTACGCGCGGAGTTGCAAGACATCATGCAGAAGCACTTCGGTGTATTTCGCAACGGTGAGTTCATGCAGGAGGGTATCAGCAAGCTTGCCGATATGCGCGAGCGTATAGAAAACGCCAATCTTGCAGACAAGAGCATGGCCTACAATACGGCCCGTATCGAGGCGCTGGAGTTGCACAACTTGTTCGAGGTGGCGGAGGCAACCGCCATCGCGGCGGAGGAGCGCAAGGAGAGTCGCGGCGCCCACGCCCGGGAAGACTTCGACTCCCGTGATGATGAGAACTGGCTGTGCCATTCTGTGTATTTCCCCACTGACAAGAAAGTGGGTAAGCGCGCAGTGAACTTTGAGCCAAAGACGGTGGATACTTTCCAACCGAAAGCGCGTGTTTATTAAGGGGCCGGAACTATGTTGCAAGTAAGTATTTATCGTTATAACCCTGAAACTGACAACGAGCCGTACATGCAGGATGTACAGGTCGATACCGGCGGCAAGGACCTGATGGTGCTGGATGTGATGGAACTGATCAAGTCCACGGATACAACGTTTGCCTATCGCCGCTCTTGTCGCGAGGGCGTTTGCGGTTCCGATGGTGTGAACATGAACGGTGTGAATGGTCTGGCTTGTATCACACCCTTGTCTGAAACCGTGAAAGGCAGCAAGTTGGTATTGCGACCGCTGCCCGGCTTGCCGGTTGTGCGCGACCTGGTGGTCGATATGAGCATGTTCTATGCGCAATATGAAAAGGTACAACCGTATTTGCAGAACAACACGCCGCCACCCGCCATTGAGCGCCTGCAGTCGCTGGAAGAGCGGGAGAAGCTCGATGGTCTGTACGAGTGTATCCTGTGCGCCTGCTGCTCCACCGCCTGCCCCTCATTCTGGTGGAACCCGGATCGTTTTATCGGCCCGTCAGGTCTGCTACAGGCCTATCGCTTTCTGGCGGACACTCGCGACACCGCCACGGAAGAGCGGTTGGCCAGGCTGGACGATCCCTTCAGCGTATTTCGCTGTCACGGTATTATGAATTGTGTGAACGTTTGCCCTAAGGGTTTGAACCCGACGAAGGCAATTGGCCATATTCGAAACATGCTTCTCTCGCGTGCGACCTGACATTAACAATGTCCTGTAACAGATTGAAATTGTTCTGTTAATTTTCATATTTCTGCCGCTGCTCAACAGCGGCAGAATTGTAGTTGCCGGGTCGACCAAGGTCCTATCGGCACAGTGGCGTTAGCGCTGCTACACTCAGTAGTTCTATGCCGTGAAACGGTTGTTGTGGAACGGTAATTCAAACCCCTGGAAGGGTCGAGATGCAAGAAAGCTCAATGGAGCACCTGTGGAGGAGCTCGCATATCGCTGGTGGCAACGCCACCTATGTGGAGAACCTGTACGAGGACTATCTGGCGGACCCCAACGGGGTGCCCGAACAGTGGCGCGACTATTTTGACGGACTGCCCCGGGTTGAGTCGGATATCGTACAGATAGATGATGTTCCCCATTCGGTGATCAGAGACCGCTTCGCCCGCATCAGCAAGATGCGTGTGCGCACTGAAGCCACGGTGCAACACGATTCCCGGGCCACCGAATATGAGCGCAAGCAGGTGCGGACGCTGCAATTGATTTTCGCGTACCGACAGCGCGGCCACCAGAAGGCGCACCTGGATCCGCTGGGTCTGGCGGAGCGTGAGCAAGTACCCGACCTGGAGTTGAGTTTTCACCAGCTCTCCTCGGCGGATTTCGATACGGTATTCCAGACCGGCAGCCTGCATATCGGCAAGGCTGATGCCACCCTCGGCGATATCTATAACGCCATTGAACGCACCTATTGCAATAACATCGGCGCCGAGTTCATGCATATCGTTGACACCAAACGGCGCCACTGGATTATGCAGCGTATGGAGTCCGTGCGTTCGGCGCCGGATTACGGTGTGGATGTGCGCATCGGACTGTTGCGTAGCCTGACCCATGCCGAGGGGTTGGAAAAATCCCTGGGCTCCAAATATCCCGGAACCAAACGTTTTGGACTGGAAGGCGGCGAAAGCCTGATACCCATGCTGTCGGAAATGGTGCAGCGCTGCGGTTCTTATGGTGTGCAGGAGATTGTGCTGGGCATGGCCCACCGCGGTCGCCTCAACGTGCTGATCAATATCTTGGGCAAAAACCCCTCTGAGCTGTTTGCGGAATTTGAGGGCCGGGCGGAATATGAAACTTCCGGCGACGTAAAATATCATCAGGGTTTTTCTTCCAATGTGATGACCCCGGGGGGCGAATTGCATCTGGCGCTTTCGTTCAACCCCTCACACCTGGAAATTGTTTCTCCCGTGGTTGAAGGCTCGGTGCGCGCCAGGCAAGAGCGACGCAACGATCATATTGGCGATCTGGTTGCACCCATCGTGATTCACGGCGATGCGGCTTTTGCGGGGCAGGGCGTGGTGATGGAGACATTCCAGATGTCCCAGACACGCGCCTATAAAACCGGCGGTACAATTCATATCATAATTAACAATCAGGTCGGTTTTACCACGAACAAGCGTGAAGATGTGCGCTCCACTGAGTATTGCACCGATATTGCCAAGATGGTGCAGGCGCCTATTTTTCACGTAAACGCGGACGATCCGGAGGCCGTGCTGTTTGTTACCCAGATGGCTGTGGACTACCGCACCGAATTCAACCGGGACGTGGTGGTAGACCTGATATGCTATCGTCGCCGTGGACACAACGAGGCCGATGAGCCTTCGGTGACCCAGCCACTGATGTACCAGGCAATTCGCGAACACAAGACCACCCGCGACCTGTATGCCGCTAAACTTATCAGCGAGGGGGTGATTACCGATAGCGAAGATCAGCTCCTGATGGATCGCTACCGGGAATCCCTGGATCGTGGCGAACCTCTGGTAGAAAGCCTGGTGTCCGAACCCAATAAATCCCTGTTTGTTGATTGGTCGCCCTACCTGGGTCATGAGTGGACTCTGCCGACTGACACCAGCATGGAGATTCACGCCCTGCAGAAGTTGGCGCACGACACCAATCTGGCACCGGACAACTTTCCGCTACAGCGCCAGGTGTCCAGGATTCTTGAAGATCGCCGCAAGATGGCGGCGGGCGCTATGCCGATGAACTGGGGGTTTGCCGAAAACCTGGCCTATGCCTCCCTGCTTGTGGAAGGCTACCCGATACGGTTGACCGGACAGGACGTGGGCCGCGGAACCTTTTCCCATCGCCACGCGGTGTTACACAACCAGAAGGACGGGCGTACCTACGTGCCCCTGCAGCACATCGGCGAGGATCAGGCCTCCTTCGTGATATACGACTCCCTGCTGTCGGAAGAGGCGGTACTGGCCTTTGAGTATGGTTATTCCACCACCATGCCACAGGGTATGGTTATCTGGGAGGCCCAGTTCGGTGATTTCGCCAATGGTGCCCAGGTGGTGATCGATCAGTTCATTACCAGCGGGGAGTACAAGTGGGAGCGCCTCAGTGGCTTGACCATGCTCTTGCCCCACGGTTACGAGGGGCAGGGTCCGGAGCACTCATCGGCCAGGGTGGAGCGTTTCATGCAGTTGTGTGCCGAGCACAATATCCAGGTGTGCGCGCCGACAACGCCGGCACAGGTTTATCACATGTTGCGGCGCCAGGCGATACGCCCGCTGCGTAAACCGTTGATCGTGATGTCACCCAAGAGTCTGCTGCGCCACAAGGAGGCCGTCTCCACCCTGGAGGAGCTGGCACACGGGCATTTCCACAATATACTCGATGAGACGGATGACCTGGACAAGTCCGCGGTGCAGCGAATTGTTTTTTGCAGTGGCAAGGTGTTTTACGATTTGCGCGCGGCGCGCCGTGAGCGTGGTTTGGATAACATCGCCATTTTGCGTCTGGAGCAGCTTTACCCGTTTCCCGAGACGGAGATGCTGGACACACTGGCGAGCTATCCCAATATCATCGATACAGTATGGTGCCAGGAAGAGCCGATGAACCAGGGTTCCTGGTATGCCAGCCAGCATCATATACGCCGTGTTATCCACCGCCACAAAGTAGACGTCTATCTGCGTTATGTCGGTCGTGATGGCTCTGCGGCACCGGCTGCTGGCTATATGGCATTGCACGTGGCGCAACAGGAAAAATTCATAGATGAAGCCCTGGGCGAAATGCCCTGGGGTTCTTAGCAACAACTGGCATTTCACCAAGGAAACGAAATGACTATTGAAATCAAGGCGCCGGCCTTTCCCGAATCGATTGCAGATGGCGAAGTGGCCGCCTGGCATAAGACCGAGGGTGAGTCCGTCTCCCGCGATGAACTCATCGTCGAAATAGAGACAGACAAGGTGGTGATGGAAGTGGTGGCGCCGGAAGACGGCGTGATCACCAAAATTCATGTGCAGGAAGGCGACACCATTGAGAGCGAGCAACTGCTGGCGACTCTGGAGCAGGGTGCGGTAGCACCCTCTGCCGGTGCGCCCGCGGCCACTGTGGAAGCGGCTACTACTGCAGGCGTGGCTGCCGCCACAGGGACGTCAGTCGACGATACAGATATGGCGGCTTTACTGGGACCCGCCGCCAGGCAACTGGTGGATGTGCACAAACTGGATATTAGCCAGATATCAGGCAGCGGCAAGAATGGTCGGATCACCAAGGAAGATATTGTCAGG
>Ga0164315_10002736_pt1 | contig 13572 bp, 14 predicted proteins | sample GuaBasSedimGuay6_FD_113737 | JGI IMG/M metagenome (GOLD analysis project Ga0164315, IMG submission 113737) | Subseafloor sediment microbial communities from Guaymas Basin, Gulf of California, Mexico - Guay6, Core 4569-2, 0-3 cm | ecosystem: Environmental > Aquatic > Marine > Hydrothermal vents... | reverse complement strand
TTATTTGGATATGGTTCCATGTACACTATCCGTTTGATACTTGTTAATAATAGCATTTTAACACAGGAGATACATGGGGCCGTAGTAACATAGATAGTATCAGCTAGTTGAGGTGAGGCTAATTGTACCAATGCACTAGCTTCACTATGTGAGGCTTGACATTTGTCTAACCCCGTGCCACTAGGATATAATGCCCCAGGGCAAGGGGAGTAGGTGCATGGTGCTTCACCTGGAGCTTTCCCATTAAACCCAGTAGCAAGTATTCTACCTTCTTTATCAATAATAACAGCCCCAACCTTACGTCTAGCACACTCACCTCTTTGAGACACTATCATAGCAATATCCATCATGCATCTATCTTTACTTGGTCTCATTTAGCCACCTCCCAAATTTAGACTCGTATTTTAAGTTGATCAAATCATAAGCATCATCGACTTCTGGACAATCTATTCTATACATATTAGGGTATTTTAAGACTTTTTCAATCATCTTAAAATGTCTCTCATATACATGAAGACTAGTTGCCTGAAAGATAAACCGTCCAGCTGGGATGCCCAATGCATTGGCTACCATACGAGCTAGAATCCAAAAGCATGGTAAGTCAGTGGCCAATCCAAATACAATATCAGAGCTTCTCATAGTGACTACTATATCTAGTTTACTATCTCTTATTAAGAAGTGAATACCTTGAGTACATACTACATCTTTATTACCATAGAATATATGGTCCTTACTTAGCATTGGAATAATAGCTTGTCTTGAATCTGGGTCACTTCTTAATATACTCACGACCCAATTAAATCCGTCAGGAAACCAGTATTGACCATAATTCGATAAGATGGAGCCGTCCGGCTGGATCAGTTTCTCCCACGCTTTGGCATGCTCACAAATACTTAAGTCATATTTATCCGCTTTAAGATACCAGCACATCTCTCGTTTTAGATAATTTATCGGATAATTCCTATGGATATGGTTAGACCAAGGATTAGTTATCTCACCTTGAAAATAATTAATCTCTTTAATCTTCAAGTCTCTAGGTTTAGACTCAACTCCTTTATTATAAACTAATCTATAAATATCAAGTATATCATAAGTCAACATTTACCCTCTCCAAAATATCTTCAAAAGAATCCACTCTCCAATCATACTTTATATGTGGTTTACCTTTAAGGGCATGTTTATAGTTTTCTCTTATAGATTTATTATGGTTACAGATTCTTTCAAAATGTTCTTCAGTATATTTAGACTTATTTATAGGTCTACTCATAGTATCACAGAAAATAATATGTGCTTTTTGTGATACAAGACCCGTTATCTTATCCATACATGTAGACTCGTCAATAAGTACCTCATTATATGCAGGGTTGCATAGTGGCGTGAACCTATCTAATACATAACCAGTCTTAATTAAATCTAATTGTACTTTACAATTTTCAATTACTCGTTCAGTATTTTTAGGAGCGGGCCCTGAGTGATAATATGGTAAACTTAAATTGTCGGATAACCAGAATCCAAGAGTAGATTTACCCGTTTGATTAAATCCCACTAATATAATACTACGTGATTTCTCAAGATTTTCAGATTGGATAATAAGGGGATCCCACATTTTATTAGTCATTTGATACCACCAATAATTTCAGCTATTCTATCTTCTGGACCTTTCCAGTCATCAGGTTTAATAGCATCTGCAGAGTTAAAACCTTCTCTACCCTTTTTAACACCTATTTTCTTTGCCATATTACAATCCATAATGGCCTTATGACACGCATCTACTTCCTCATTAGTTAACCCTAATTTGTAAAGTATTCCGTCAGTAAATATTTTTAAATCTAATAAAGCATCAATAGCCCCAATATAATCAGTACTGATATTTGCAACAACAAATTCATTCACTTCTTCAGACAATTGTCTAATAGACAAATGTAACTCATCTTTACTTTGTAAACCCTTTTCTCTAGGAGCGATGCCTAATATTTCAGAATTGAATTTTACTACTCTATTAAATTGACTCATTTAATTTCCTCTATTAATGTTACTAATCTCATTTCACTATCTCTATCAAGCATAGCATTATGAGTTCTAACCACATCCCCCATGTCTTGACATATAGGATTACCATGATTGTTAAAACTGGTATTTATTAATGGACCTAATTTCTCAAGTATAGGGTTCATATAATGGTTTTTAGATACTACTTGAGGTCTACCAGTAAGGATTCCCTCATGTGATTTATGGGATATGCCTAACATATACTCATCCAAAGCTATATACTCTAAAGCGATAATCATATGTTTCCCAGACCGAATTACTCGGTCTGTATCTTTAAATAACTCCTTATATTGATTTATAGTTACAACAGGGCACATTGGCATATCTGTATCCCGATTATTTAGTTTGTTTATGTATTTAGAGTTTTCCAATACTGGTAAAGCCAATGTACTCGTATTGCAATAAGCACGTTCACCAAATTCAGATTTATCTCTAACAACATTAACAATGTAATCCATACTTAGATAATTTAAAATTTCACGAGCTATATTAGACGTGTAAATTATACGGTCAATATTTACACGCTTTTCTACTCTACGTTTACCCCAACATAAGTTATCTGGAATATAGAATTCTGGATTGAGGTTTTTATATATCCCCAAAGGTGCTCCACAATCTCCACTCAAAGGCATAATACAAATATCACCAACTAAATGATTAAGTATATGACCATTTAGTTGGACATTCATAAAACAACCCCCAACCAATGTAACATTCTTTATTTTGAAATACCTTATCCAATTATCTATAATTTTCTCAATAGCTACTTGTAAAGTATAGGCTATTTGTTCTAAATCATAAGGTGTAAAGTGATTTGATAGAAAGTCATGTATTTCACGATGTACAAAGCTCAATGCCCCTAATGAATAAATTGGATCGTCATAACTCTCTAAACAACTTAACTGTTGTTTACATATAATATTATCATATATTTCCTTACCTAATTTATTACATCTATGAATATCTTCAGAGGGTATATTTGATGCCTTAGCATTTAGTTTCCATTCATCTTGATTCATCTTCATACCTACAAAATCTGTAGCGTATTGATATAGCAAGCCTATAGATCCCATATATCCATGAGACCTAAATATTAATTTAGGAATGCCGGATACCATTTGATAAATAGATAGAACTTCGCCAAAATTACCAAATCCATCTGCAACAATGATATGGTGGTCAGATGGATCTGGGTTGTAAGCTAATGCAGAGTAAGCGTGTGCATCATGGTGGGTAAACCTTGGAGACATAGAATATATATCTGATTTACTAAATTCTTTCTCAATATATTGTGAATTATAATGTTTATTAGATAATTTTTCAAGCTGTCCAAAAGGCTCCCAATGCGATATCATTATATCAATATCATTTGGTATATCATCAAAATATCTTATTTCTTCAATAGCATTTATTGGGAATTGACTATCTCCTTTAATTTTTGATATTCGCTCATTTTGATATCCGTTAATAATTTTTCCATCATTTATTAACACGGCACTAGACCCATGGCCTAGTGATAATAGTAATGCATCTTTCATTCTATACTCCTAGTAAGGACATCCTTGTCCATTGAGAATTACCAGTTATCTAATAAATCAGATGATTCATCAGTATCTTCTATAACCGTATCTTTTATAACAGTATTTGATTCAGGTTCGGGTTCCGGTAAAGCTCGTTTAGGGGGTTGTTGAGGTAATGCGATTTTAGAATCCCATTCTTTTTCTTTTGACCTCTCATTAGCAACGGGCCCAAGGTCTTTATTTAGTATACCCAACATTCTAAATAACAACTTTGGTACACTGGCCTCATCATCAAATTCAATATTTGTAATAACAAAACACGGGCTAGGTATACCTGCTCTAGATAACTCTTTACCATAATTAGAGAATGCTTTAAGACTATTAATTGTAACATTCAATAAATATAATGTACAATTAATAGGGTCTTTACAAAAATCCTCAGCTTTTGCTACATATAATTGTTTAGAATCTTTACATGCTTTCGCCTTACCTCCTGACATACTTACCGCTGAGCCCCATATTTGATTAGGGCATTTGATACAGTTTATGTGCTCCGGACTTTGTATCCATGAATCAGGCTCTATACCATTCATCGAACTACAATCTGGGGGCGAGGAGGCATCGGGGGTATATCCATCTTTATAAAAAGTATGTGACAATCCCCTTTCAGGGCACATACCCATTATTACAATATCAATGGATTGACCAGACTTTACCTCTTCATCCCCCTCTTTAAGCCTAAATGTTTTCCCTTTGGTAGTAAGTCGAGGCACTCCTCCAGAGGCAACCTCCATGGATTCTTGGTCGTTCTTCGCTGACCCAGAATCCATCATTTCTTTTAAATAATCGGGTATTTCTATTTCTTTTGACATACTCTTTCCTATCGTTATTTGGTTGGTTTTCTAAAATTCATCCCCGCTTCTTCTATCCATAGTATACCTATATCAAGTAAATTTACTCCATTGTCTAATAACTCTTTTATATGAGTTTTCGGTACGTGTGAAGTAAATATTCCGGGATCATTATTTTCTACGGCATACTTAAATCTTAACTCTTTACTCTCCTCACCAGCATCAAGTCTGGCATACGTATTGGTTACACGAAATACTGTTCCTACATCAGATTTAAATGAATCAATCCCTGTATTATTACTGATGTCTAACATTTTTACTTCAATTTCATACAGAGCTTCTTTTGAAGATTTCTCAAAAGCCATGTATGCTTTTCTTTTAATATCCAAATCATCGCGTATATCTCTATATGCTTTGATCAGACTCTTAATATTCTCACTCATTTTTATACCTCATGTTATATTATACCTCGTTATATACAAAGAGTACACGGCGGTTATAAATCTTCAGGATTATTATATAAATCTAATAATGCTTGAGCACTTAGCTCAAGGTTATCTAATTTCTCAAATATTCTTTTTTCAAATTTAGTTGAGATTAATTGAATAATTACCTGTTTCTTTGTTTGGCCTATTCTTCTAATTCGTCTTATACTTTGACGATATGCCTCGTTCCCCGCTACAGGTCCAAAGAATACCAGAACACTTGATGCAGTCAAAGAAATCCCATGGGAAACTGTACGGTATTGAGCTACTAATACTCCTTCTTTAGTGGTTTGAAAATCTTCAAATATCTCTTTACGTCTATTTAATGATACATTCCCATAGATCAAGTTTACCTTAATATTCTTATCTATAAAAAACTCTTGGATCATTTTTAGTGACTCTACTGATTGAGCAAATATAGCCATTTTATTTTTAGACTCATGGTATATGCTTAGTAACTCCATCAATTTTGGCTTAATGTCAAGCCTTATCACATCCCCCTCTTCGGTCTTTGTAGACCCTGTTAGAATTTGTAAAAGTCTTATGGCCTTCACACCAGCTGTAGCTGCGGTTATAATGCCCCCTTCATACTCTGCAATTTGATGTTTTAGCATTTCTTTAAATAAGTCCATAGTTACTTTGGGCAACTCAATTACTCTTTGCTCAAAAGTAATAGATGGCAAGTCTACACACTCATCTAATGAGTATTGAATTGCTGGACTTAGTGTTTGGTGTACAATCTTCTCAGCCCCAGGTCTTGGCACATACTCATACATTGTAATTTGAGACATTATCATCGACCTATACCTGCTCATATAGGGTGTGGGTAACTTATCCGGATTAACCACTTTAGCAATACCATAACTATTCATCAAGCCCCCAGCCACTGGGGACCCTGACAATCCGTGGATAGCTCTTACGGTCTTAGCAATTCTTTGCATAGCCTTAGAGCGAGCCGATGAGTGGTTAGCAAATGTAGTTACCTCATCAATAATAATAATATCTGGTTTTAATTTGATAAACTCCTTTTCATAATTTCTTACTGCGTCAGTATTGGTTATAAAAAACTTCGCCCCAGAGTTAAGTGCCTCAATACGCTGAGCCCTGGGGCCATGTACTACGGTATACTCTCTATACGGACATATTGTTTGAATCTCCTTTACCCAAACTGGATAAATTGTTGACAAAGGAGTAATTACAAGCACTTTCTTTATCTTATTAGAGTGAAATAACAAGTCACAATACCATAATGATGAGGCCGTTTTAGCTAGCCCCATGTCTAAGAATAGGTAAGATCTCTTATTCCTTAACATAAACTCTACAGTCTTGACTTGATGGATATACGGAGTAAATGGTCCATATATCTCATAGTCAGGACTTATTTGTTTAAAGGTATTCATTTGAATTGTTTTATGAATGCCTTTAACAACCCCTCATCTTTACCATAGATAGTAATAGCCGTAGCACCTGATCTTTTAACCTTACTCATCTCATGATCTTGTAAAGCAGTTAGTCTACCACTATCTGTCTTAACCTCTATAGCGGCATATTGACCTTTGATACACATACATAAATCAGCTATTCCTCGTCTACTTGTATATTGACCTTGAGGAATTTTGAAGATATAAATATCCTCACCAAAAGCTTTTTTAAGTTTGTCTTGCACCCATTTTTGTATGGTTGCTTCTTTTACATTTTGATTGGACATTGGTCAGCCTCTGCTTTACACCAGTGACAATACTGGTGTTTCTTATATTTAAACTCAGTTTCTTCATTAACCATCTTATGAGCTTCATTAAAGGGTTTCATCAAGTCTTTTAACTGACCTCTATTGAATTTGACTTTAACGGTTTTCTTATGCTCTACAAATAGATAGCAACTTGTGATACTCTCTATATTTGGGTATAAATTAAAGAGCATAGCGGCAGTCAGTTTTAACTGGGTAGTGGGACCATCCTCATACTCTCTTATTTTGCCTGATTTAAAGTCTATGATGTATAGGGTAGAGTCATCCATAAATACCAAGCAGTCTATAATAGCTCTATATTTGACTACATAAGGTTTATCGAACCAATCACAACGCTCCCAGTCTTGGTTTACAGCGATTTGTTTCTCTGAAAATATCTGACCATCAGATACACTATGTAAACCTTGTAACAATGGTACTACGTTCTTTGTGTGAGTATTTAATATAGGCTCGTCAATACCATTGCCTAGATAATTAATAAAATCCTCTAATTGTTTATGTATTATGTTCCCCTTCACAAATGCAGGATTATTAGATTCGTCTGGATATTCCTTTGTAATGTATTTAAGCTTAAACTTATTAGGGCAAGCCTCAAAATCTGATAATCTTGAGAATGATAAAGCTATTTTTGGTTTATTCATTTCTTAGTTCCTATTTTTTAATTGATCTATAAATTCCCAACAATAATGTTCAATCATGTCTAGGTCAGATTCATCCTCTACCCTTTTCATTACTGATCTATTAGGTGCTAGTCCTTCACCTTGTATTATTATATCCTCTACGCTGATTTCTGCAGGCCATTCTGGGTCAGTTGATGTTTGTGGTGACTTAGGTATGTATGAGAATTCTATGACAATCTCATCCTCTGAACCATCGTCCCACTCATGAAAATGGTATATTATAAATAATTGCATGTTAGTACCTCCAATATATATATATATATTTTTCATTACCACTCGCCGATTTCAATACAAACATCCTTCCAAAAGTCAAACTCTTGTGGAGTATTTTTAAATATAAATGATTCTTCTAGGCATTCAAAAGGACACTCTTCAATTGCGGTAATACCCTTACTAGCTAATGAACAACGTGTATTCTCCATATACATTACGTATACCCCTGCGCCTTTTAGTTTCTCCATTAATTTTTCAGATATTGGTATCATGTCATTACCTTCAATATCTTATTTGGATAGAGTTTGTTTATTACGTATGTTAATGTTGATAGTTTCCAATGTTGAGGTATTACTATCTCTTTATTATTTAATACTATAATCATGAATTTCTCCTATTGATAAGTGCCCCATTTATACCGCGCTGAGGCGACACGCCTTTCAGGAGACCAGTTGAGTCAATCTCCTTGGTATTCCTTTAATGCAATTAATTCTTGTTTTTATGTTGAATATATATTAAACTATATTTACCAAAGAGTACACGGCGGTATTTATTTATCAGATATGCTCTCTAATAAATAAAAATTTTAGGTCCGTAGGTATATATAAAATAATTATTATGACTTAACTAGAGCGCTCTAAAGCGCTCACGTTTATGTCATTTTTATATATTTATAATTAATATTTATAAAACTATAGTTTTGAGGTCCGCAAAATTATCACCAATGCCCCCATCAAAAATTAACGGCACAGTCTGATCAAATCCTAATAAAGCCCCATAATTATAATTATTTAGATAGGTTAATAGGTCTCTAGCATTCTCATCCGCATTCTCTTCAGGTATGAAGTAAGCCAATGAATCATGCACCTGTGACACCAATATATTCTCAGGATTCCTTTTGCTTATAATACCAATGGCTGCATATGTCAACATCGAACCCCCTCCTTGAATAGGGTGATTTATGGCGGAGCTCTCACCTTTCCAATCAAACGAATGAATCCTATATCTCCAACCACCAAAGGCTTCTGCATATTTATTCCGTCTAGCAAACCTAATAGACTCAGTCCAATATCTTACAACCCCAGGATATTTTCTCTTAAAAGACGTAAGGTAAGATTGAGCTATAGATATGGAAATATTATATCCGTATGTAATAAAGAACTTCCCTGCTAAGGCCTTAGCCCCTATGCGGTAAAAGCTAGATAAACCTGTCAATTTACCAGCTTGTCTTTGCTCTACTATATCATCTGGTTTCCCATCATTATTTGCCTTTACAATAGTATCATACGGAGTCCCAAAGATGTCTTCAGTCAAGTCTGAATGAAGGTCTATCCCAATATTATATGATTCTATCATTGTTGGTTCAGGGGCCATGATAGCCATCACCCTGCCCTCTTGAGCGCTAAAATCCATGTAAAGGATTTTATAACCCTTAGGGGATACCATAGCCCTTTTAATCTCTTTCTCCTTCCTTGGCAACTGGTGCAAAGCAATAGAGGTTTGGAATTCATTTTTCTTAAAGAGTTTAGTGGTATAGGTCATGCGCCCAGTAATTGTAGATAATAGTTTCGGTTGGCCGTGAATCCTATTACTTTGATTATGACTAAAACTTCGTCTAAATCCTAATATATATTTAGACTGCATCGTAGCCATCTTTTTGTAATCCATAATCATGTCAAGCCTAGGGTCATTAGACGCTTGATGTAGTCTTAATAAATTCTCAGCAGAGGTACTAGGCATCCCTTTAGGGGTTAATCCCTGGGGGGTTAGGTCCCATGTGTCAAATAATAAATTTGACAACTGTTTGGTTGAGGTTATGACTGACCCATCAATATCTAATTTTGACAATATAATCTTTTGCTTGCCAGTCATTGCTCTCTCATACTCGTCTATTACCTCTGTGTTTATAGGAATACCTAATACATAGCCCTCAGCAATTGGTACAATAGAGTTACAAGTCACTATGTACCCTCTCTGTATCTCTGGCTTTAAACGGTCTAATAAATACATAGCAATTGAATAAGTTATCTCAACATCCAACTGGTTCCTATATAACCAATACTCAAAGTCTTCACCAGGAGTCACCACTTGCTTTTTCAAGTCTAGAAACTCCCCTAATTTTGGATGGTCTCTACAGTACCTCGATGCACATGCCATTAGTGAATAAGATAATCTTATCTCCTCAGCTTTTTGACCATTACATAACCACTTATTAAGTATAATCGTATCCCTCCATTTAATCGGTCTTATAATCTCTATACCATATTGAGCAATTAAGAATGAGACATCAAAGATTGCATTATGTGCATAGACCTCCTTACCACTTAAGTTATTTAGCAAACTCTTCATTTGCTCATGAAAGTCTGGTATTTTGTAATTTAAACAAGCCACCAAGCCCTCTGGACCCCATACAGACACTGCGGTTATCTCAGCTTGACCTGAAGTTATTCGATATGGCTCTAATGCATAGGGCTTATCTGTAGGCTCCATAGGAGCTGTCTCTATGTCAAGAGAATATATTTCGGGCCTTTCTTTAGTATTTGTCATAAACATTTGTACCTTAAATTGGGTTATAAGTAAATGTGATTGTCAAATATAGTCCATGTATACTTATATTTGTTACACTTATTTATTATATATTGTTGTTCACAAAGAGTAAACGGCGGATTATTTATCTTTAACAAATTCGCCATAATTTTTATACTGTCTCTATTTATTTGGGATACTAAGTCCTTTGTTAGGACGCCCCATGGATTTGTATAATACCCTTCGTGCTTAGCACTAGCCCAATATTTCAATGATTGGTCAATATCATAATTGGAATAGAACAATGTACCACTAATTTTATTTCCTAATATTCTTACTCTTAAAGCATGGTAAATGTCTTCATTTGAGTAAATCATTTTTTGTCTTCTTTTTTATATCCGTAGTTGAGATTTGTTTTACACCAACTATTTTCCTACACTCCTTAGTCAAACTCCGCCTCTCCTTCAGGTCATTCCATTCAATAAAGTCTCTAACAGCATAACATAAGTAAGATTTAGAGATACCGCTCTCTGTCACCTCGTCTAAGTCCTTGTCATATTGAAAGAATTTAAGTTTAGTCTTTTTACAACTCACTCTACCATATTTGTCTACATACTTGACTCTGCTTATTATCTCCTCGTCTAATAGGTTTTGTATTACTGTCTCAACCTTGGTGTCTACCTTTATATGGTCCAAATATATCTGCAATGACATTTTGGTTATAATGTCCGATTGAAATACAAATATTTTATGACCAATAGCCTGCTCTATTTTACCAATATGACTTTTCCGCATCACGTCTCTATGCTCCACTTTAGACTCATTATATGGACAGTCTCTAGTTAGCCACATGTCCTCATACCCGCACTCTCCAAGATACTCATACATATACCTCCTAGCGGAGTCCACGTCATTTTGGTTTATATAAACCCCAACTGCGTCTCTCTCCCCCACCGTCGACCCATGCACTCCTACGACCCCATGCGCCAAAACCAAAGTCCTATGGTCAAGCTTCGATCCTTTAGACTCACATTTATAAATCCGTCTGTCACCAGTGTCTACTGGAAAGTCTAAATAAGAGTTGCTTGTCATTATAAACCGTATAAATATTGGAGCTTGCTCAGCCTCTGAATATTTGGCTTGTTTACTGTACATGTCCGTACCGGTTATTCTCTTAAATGCCGTATTTACTTTGTCATGACTATTGACACCAACTTTTGTAAAGTCATTTAAAAACCCCATACAGCACTCAAATATTTCCATATTGAAGTCTTTATCTATTGCATTGATGTCTAAGTCTTTACAATTAGGCTCGCCAATAAGTGCCCTTACTATTTTTGTCAATGTTGTCTTACCACTACCTCTCACAGTACCAAAGATATGCCAATGCCATGCAGGCCTAAATGAGGGATCAAATATACTCATACCTAGCCATTTAAGAAACCACTCTCTGTCAGCCTTGTCACTAAGCACATTGCCTATTACTCTCAAACACGCCTCAAATATGTCTTTACCAGTCTGAGTATGTGAGGTGTCTTTATAAAAATCAATTGGGCGATACCGATTATACTTCGTACTGGACGAATATCCATCTTGCTCAGTAACCTCAACAATCCCGTTTTTAAACCGTGGGTCAAATATGACATCGTCCACTGTTTTTCTGTCTACGTCCTCCATCCAAATGTCACATGGATTCTTCTTAGTATTTTTAGTGTCTCCATTACTTGTCATCACATCTACAAATACTCGTTGATTGGACAATTCCTTTTTAAAGTCATCCAACCGTGTCTCTTTAGACGTCCTAATATCCAGCACCCGCTGTCCAATAGAGATGTATACTTTTGTATTAATTAGATTGCCTATAACGTCATCCACTTTGCCCTGGGCCCTAGTATACTTATCCCAAGCAGTGTCAAATGATGGGGCCTCTCCATCTGAATTGTCGCAGTCCTCTAATCGTCTCTCTATAAGTGTCTTTGCAAAGTCATCAGGCAACCCCTTACGAGCCAAGCCCATTGTGAACTTTAATATCTCCTCATCCCTATTGCCTAGTCTAATAGGATTGCCAAATGATATAGTCTGGTCTCTCTCTTTTGGTTTATTGACTATCTTAAATGATGAAGACTTGCCTATTTGTATATTTAAAGGTATGTCAGTAAGAGCCCCTTCATTAATAATAGTATAAGAGCCTCTAGCCACTACGCTCCCAGGACCCACCACATACCCATTACCATGTCTTATGTCTACTCCAGTAGACGGGATACCCTCTTGTAATATATCCCAATTAGCTCTAGTCTCCTCCTCAGCAAAGGTTACCTTAAGGTTAGCTCCTTGCTTAGGCGTATAGTGCTTAGGGGTATTGAGATAATAGTGTAGTCCACCAGATGCTGACTTAACTGTAAAACCATTGGTAGGAAACCCTTGCTCTATTAGGAATTTTAATGACAAAATCCCATTCTGATTAGGCTTCACGTCTATGTCTAATATTAGCAGGTTTGGTCCAGCAATGACACCGTAAGCCCTATATTGCGTTGCCCATTGGTTTATGATTGCTGTGTCTTTGGTTGGTTTATGGTCTGGAGGTGTGTCATCCTCAAAGTTCACCCATTTGAATACGGGTAATGCCTTTGCAGATAGTGGAATTATAAAAACGTCAAACTGTTGTACTATGTACAATGCACTTTGTGCCCATGATTGGTCTGTCATGATATTTTCCTTATTAGTGGTAGTATATAATTGGTCATTTATGTCACATATGGTTCATTAGGTGACAGCCCTAGCCTTATTGTCAAGTTGGATGATGTGGTAGGACGACACCTTGCGACCAAACAAGGTGTCTTGCTATACCACTAGCTAGAACTCTTAAAGATTTTTAAGATAGTATATTATAACATAAAGAAACAAAAATGTACACTCACATTTTAATTAATTAATTGTTACAACCTCTTATGCAGCTTTAATTTATTTCCTCAACCTCCTAAATAAAGGCCGTCCATAGCAATTTATTCCAATAGGTCACTCTCATCCTCAATGACCCCCCATGTCAATTTAAAAGCCATCCATGGCCGTGCTGCCCCATGTCAACTTAATCCAGTAAGTCCTCCTCATTCTCTCCATCCTCCATAATGACCTCCTCATTCTCCCCATCCTCAACCTCTTCCTTGCGTGCTCTCTTAGCTCTTGGATTAGCCTCTAAAAACGTTGCCCTAGCCTCCGTCAACGTATCCCCATCAAGCTCCATGTCTCTTATCAGCTGAATGACCTCTAAAGAATAGTCAGCATCCTCAATTGTTGTAGTAGCCAGCTGTCTCTTGCTGACCCCATCCTTGTCTTGCCCCCTTACAAAGTTAGCTCGAATAGTGTCTTCGGCTTTGACCAACTCCTCATCACTCCATACCATCCTCTCCACTATATACTTTTGGTTATTCCCTTTTTGGATGTCAGTTATCTTACCTACCGTAGTATGATACCTCTTAGCCACTGCACTCTTATTCTCATGAC
>Ga0164315_10002735_pt1 | contig 13573 bp, 6 predicted proteins | sample GuaBasSedimGuay6_FD_113737 | JGI IMG/M metagenome (GOLD analysis project Ga0164315, IMG submission 113737) | Subseafloor sediment microbial communities from Guaymas Basin, Gulf of California, Mexico - Guay6, Core 4569-2, 0-3 cm | ecosystem: Environmental > Aquatic > Marine > Hydrothermal vents >... | reverse complement strand
TCACTCTATTTTTATTCCTAATGGGGAGATGGTGGGCAAACGGGCGGCTTCAATCTGGGTTTATATTGAGTTCATTGCCGCCCGTTTACCCACCCTACAAATCTTGGGTGAAAAAAAGTCATCCCGTACCTGAAATTTAACACCCCAGCTTGCCCCTACTAATTGAGGTATTTAGCTTCGCTGACCTTCGGTTCACGCAAAAGGGAAATGCTATAAAAACCGCCGTTTAAAGCGGGCTATCACTTTTCCCTATTTGCACTCTTCTGGCAAATACCTTTCCAACATGCCGTCATGCGTACACGTCCAACTCCTATTATTAGCATTACCGCGAAGTATCAGTCTACCCGAAATAGCCGGTTTTTCAAATAGGGTATAGTAGCCATCTTTCGTTTCTAACAACTGAATATGTAGGCCTTGAGGACTTTTGAGTCCCCAAATATCTTCAATCTCTTGAGTGGTTGGCAGAGTACCCAAAGCGGCAAAATACTCTTTGGCGCGTTGTGCAAATTCTTTCAACAAAGACAGCGCTTTTGCAACTTGCTGCTTATTTCGTTTATTATCGCCAATCGACTTTTTAATGCGCTTTTTAGGGCCTTCTTTAATCACCCCCCGGCAGTGACGTGGTACATACTTCTTTTGCAGATTCTGATGCGTACAACGCCAGCGCTGAGTCTTGTGATTAAAAATCAGTTTCAACACCCCCGGCAAAGCCGGATCCTTAAACCCAATGGCATAACCATTTTTCCGTTTAAGTAAGCGCAGGTTTTTGGTGTAAGTACCCTGCCTTGGCATCTCAAGCTCCTTAACCGTTGGAAAACGGCCCTCTTCAAGACGAAACACTTCAGCCTTCGTCTTCATCGTATTCAATAACCTCATCCCTGCCGAGATTTTCGACTTGAGCATGTAATCGTTATAGGCAGGAATCGCCACAGCGGCCATTATACCGGCAATCGCTACCGTACTCATACCGCCCTCAAAAATGAACTCTAAGGGATTGTTTTCAAAGACTAATTCGAGTGATAACTGCGAATCAGATATATCAAACTGTATCCCGTAAGTGCCCTGCATCGGCAAATTCAGTTCCCGCGCCGTTGGCAGCGTAAATAAGTCGATTTCTGTCTCAAACACATCGCCCAATAACACCAAGCTATATAAATAAGCATGATAAAGCTTACGGGGTGTCTCAGAAAAAGTGGTTGATAACAAAAACAAAGACGATTGGTTATCTTGCCCTTGTTTTTCTTTCAACCAGGTTTGAAGGGGAACACGCGCTGAAGAAGACTGTTGTCTATCCAGCAAAAATTGCGGCAGTGTAGCAAAAATCAGATAACCGTCTTCTTCTACCCAATAATAATGGGTTTTCAGGTTAGAAATGAATTGTGTCCAAAACAAGACAAACGCTTTTTTACCGGCCGATGAAGGGGATAAAAAATAGGGATTATCTTCAATAGCTTTTTGGATAAAGGCCGTTTTCAGATGATGATACGTTTTACCCTTGATTTCTCGGCTTTCGTAAGATGCCCAATCATACTTTTTCATCAAAGCGGTAAAGACTTTCTGCATCATGTTGCGATTGTTGATTTGAAAGGCCACAAAATAACCCACTTCATCAGAGAAAAAGAGCATTTGTGGGCCTAGTGCCCCCAGTAATGTTTCAAGCGAATAGCCCATTTCTGTTTGAAGTTCTGTTTTGAAAGCGTAGTACGCTTGAACGTCATCATGTGATAAGACTTGATCAGCGATTTTCTCAAACTCTGTCAACCAGGTTAAGGCAGGGATTGAGAAAGAAATGACGGTTTGAGGCTGGCCAGAAGCGGTTAGGGTGAGGTTATTGCTTATACCGGGAAACAATTGACGAAAGCCAGTTCGTGGCATATCCAATATCAGCTTTAAACGCCCTTTACCTTCACTGACACCCCAACCCAGCGCAACGGCACGCAAACTCGTCACGCCCCATTTATGCCATTGACTGATTATATCGGGGTGAATTTTATTCAGCAATATAGGTGACAAACGCTGGAAATTGATCCACTGAAAAAACCCCTGTGCGCTAGTATCCACCTGTTTTTCCATATCAAACATCGGATGGTGTGTAACCGGCGCAAGGCCGGCTAGGGTTTTTTTAAAAATCGCTTCAGTGGCTGTGAAGCCTCCCATGAGATACACCGTTCGGGTGTTCACATTGTAATGCAGAAAAAGCGGCAACATCTGCGCTACAATTAAAAGGCCATAACCGTCTTTTGAGAGCGGATTGACGATACTCAAAGCGTCAGTCTTGGCAACCAATTGTGTTAGGAGTTGATTGAAAGCCTCAATCGAAGTCAAATCCAGCTTAGCTGAAATCAGGTGATTTGCAAGATGCGGCGGCATATGTTCAGGGAGTAAAGCCACAGCTTCTATGGGGGAACGCAAATGATGGAAAAAAAAGCGCAAAGCGGGGTGGAGATCCGCTTGGCTGAGATTCAACAGATTCTGATAAATCGCCGATTCCAAATTTTGGATTTGCTGAACATGCTGCTCATTTGCCAAGGCATCATTTAAGACACTGCCTTTAGGGGCAGTCAGAAACCCCCAAGGATTGGGAATACGCAGATAGCTGATAGCCTCAGGTGGCAGGCTATCTCTCAAAGAGGCAGGCTCAGAAAGGGGCGCACTCTGAAGTAAGTTTGGACAGAGTAGCGCGATCAAAACAACGCATTTTTTGATCATTGAATGCATCCTCTAAAAAAAATGAGGGTGCAAAATAACTGATATTGAAATCAGATGTCAAGCATTTTGGTATTGGCATCTTAGCCGTTTTGTTTAACTCATTGAAATATATAGTACAACGGATAAACTCGCATCGTTACTTCGTTTAACGAAATAAGCGGATTGACTCAATGCTACCAATAAACTAATCCGGTAATGAAGTTAATCTGCTGTACTAAACTGATAGGTGGTAAGGTATTGACATCTTAGCAGCTATCAGTTTGCAAATGTTTTCAAAACACATACATTTACAGTGTATTTAATATCAGAATATGATTTAAAAATCAAATTCACGCGTGAATTACTTATTCTCTGTGGTACTCTGTGCTACTCCGTGTTCTCTGTGTTGAAAAAAATTAACAATGTCTAAAGAACTCAACATTGATTTTCATAGTGCTGAAAAAACGGCGATTTGACGGAAATGCAAAGGGATTTGATGAGAACCGTACTTGCGAGTTTCAAACAAAAAGGATACTATGAAAAGGATAAATCTGATAACATTGATATTATTAAACAAATGATTACAGTAAGTGAAATGTATCGGGGAAATGAAGAGGTTGTCCGTGCGGACAGTCTTCAACAGGGCGAAGAAATAAGCTCTGTCAAGTGGTTTTTGCGTGGGCGGTTAGAATTTTCTGATCTCGTAGACGAGGTGGGGGAACAAAAAGCTAACCGAGTTCAGCAAAACGCTGCAAATTTAAGAGTTGCAGTGGAAAACGGGACACCCTGGTTGAAAATATTGGAACAGTTAGATGAAAAATAGGGAGTATGTTGCTTTGGTTTATTTATCAAACGAAAAAATAACGCAAGAGACGCAAGAGACGCAAGGATGCAATATTTCGATTGAGAGATAGCGTTTTTAGCGTCAAAGCGCGTTTATTTTTTTCAATCGCGAAAGCTTCCACTCGTTATTATAGGCAATTCTTGTCGTTATTGAGAAGTTTTATCAAAAAGGAATTTTAACATGACTTCAAACCAAACCCTTAAGCATTACCCCCTCTCCTCCCCTCAACGGGAAATATGGTTCGACCAAATCCTGCATCCAGATGTGCCACTGTACAATATCGGTGGCTATGTGCGGATAGATGGCCCTATTGATCCGGCCCTGTTTGAAAAAGCCCTCAATCAAGTCATTGCAGAAAACGATGCCCTACGCATCAGTCTTCACGAGGGGGAAAGTTTGCCCACGCAAACCTTTGCCGAAAATGTTCACCTGAAACTGGACTTTTATGATTTCTCTGAACAGGAAAATGCTCACAAATCGGCACTTGATTGGATTCGCTGCGAGTTTGTCAAGCCTTTCCAACTTTATGACGGGTTATTGTTTCACTTTGCATTATGCAAAGCCTCTTCACTATGTTATTACTGGTTAAAAAAGTATCATCATCTGATTGCCGATGGCTGGACGATGTCTCTGATTGTGCAGCGAGTTGCCATAGCCTATAACGCAATGGGACAATCTGATTGTGAGCATCACTCTTATAAAAATTTTCTCCAAAAGGATCAAGCATACTTAGACTCTAAACAGTTTGTTAAAGACAAACATTATTGGGTAAATAAATACCGTGAACTACCAGAGCCGCTTTTGGTGCATCAAAATGCTAGCCAAACGATGAAAAGCCAACGCTCAGTTTTGCGCCTCAAGCGGCCTTTCTACAATCAACTGATTGAATTTGCTAAAGAAAATAAGGTATCCACTTTCCACGTTATTTTAGGGGCATTATATTGTTATTTTGTCAGAACATATGATCGAGAAGATTTGGTTATTGGATTACCGACACTGAATCGGAGTAGCGCAGCCTTTAAGCAAACAGTGGGCCTGTTTGTGGGTGTCAGTCCAGCAAAGTTCCGTTTTGGCTTGGATTTAAACTTTATTGAGTTAATTCAAGCCATTAGGGGAATATTGCAAACAAATTATCGGTATCAGCGTTTTCCAATCAGTGAACTCAACCGACAATTAGGGCTTCAGCGGGAAAACCGACAACAGCTTTTCGATTTAACGCTGTCTTATATGGATCAAAATTATGATGCGAATTTTGAGGGTAGCACAGTCGAGTTTACCCTTTTACCACACACAAATGAACAAAATGCTTTAGCCATCTTTGTTGATGATTTTCATAAGCAAAGTGATATTAAGGTTGATTTTGATTATAACCTTGGAGCGTTTGATGCTGATGAAATTGAACGTCTCAAAGCGCGTTTTGAGTTTTTGTTAGGTAAAATCCTCCGTCACCCTTTGGTGCCGGTTCGTTCACAGCAAATCATGCCCGATGTGGAATTAAATAAAATATTAGTTGAATGGAACGACACCGAAACATATTATCCGCATAATAAGACGATAGTTGATCTATTTGAAGAACAGGTTGACAAAACGCCAGATGCCATCGCCGTTGTTTTTGAAAACCAACAACTGACTTACTTTCAATTAAATAGCAAAGCCAATCAACTGGCCCACTATCTGCAAACTTTGGGTGTTAAACCAGAAGTACTGGTGGGTATCTGTGTGGAACGTTCTGTTGAAATGGTAATAGGATTGCTGGGAATCCTCAAAGCGGGAGGCGCGTATTTGCCACTTGATCCGGCTTATCCAGCGGAGCGTTTAGCGTTTATGTTGGAAGATGCCCAAGTGCCCGTGTTGTTGACTCAATCTAGTTTAAAAGAGAAACTGCCAGACATTCAAGCGCAGGTGGTTTGTATGGATGTTAAGGCCAAAACGCTGTCACGCTTGAGTTCTGAAAATCTAATCAGTGAAGTGACACCTACGAATTTAGCGTATGTCATTTATACGTCTGGTTCGACGGGGAAGCCTAAAGGTGCTGGCCTTTCTCATCGTGGTTTTACCAATTTAGTCAATTGGTTTGTAACCGATTTTAACCTGACAGCAACGGATCGTGTCCTCGTTATTTCGAGCGAAGGTTTTGATTTGACTCAGAAAAACTTTTTTGCACCACTGATTAAAGGGGGACAATTGCATCTCTTGCCAGCGTCTATACGTTATGATCCAAATAAAATCACCCAAATCGTTGCGACACAAAACATCACTTGGCTAAACTGCACCCCCAGCGCGTTTTATCCACTGATAGAACCTAGTGAAGAAAGCATATTCCAGAAATTAGCTTCATTGCGCTATATCTTTCTAGGGGGCGAAACCATTTCTTTAACCAGACTTTGGCCTTGGCTACAGTCTAGTGCTTGTCAAGCGAAACTGGTCAACACTTATGGCCCCACCGAATGTACCGATGTTTGCGCGGCCTATTTATTGGAAGAACCCTCGCTCTTTTTAGACAAAAGCATACCCATAGGTAAACCTATCTTTAATGCCAAACTTTTTATTCTAGGCAAACATCTTGAACTCTTACCGGTGTGTGTAGCCGGTGAACTTTACATCGGTGGTGTGGGCTTGGGTCGTGGTTATCTCAACTGCCCAGAATTAACGGCAGAAAAATTCATCAATAATCCCTTTGATGATGATCCAAATTCACGCCTCTATAAAACTGGTGATTTGGCACGCTATCTTCCTGACGGCAATATAGAATACTTAGGCCGCATAGATAACCAAGTCAAAATTCGCGGCTTTAGAATTGAGCTTGGTGAAATTGAAGCGGTGCTTTCTACTCATCCTACTGTGCGAGAAAGTGTGGTGATTGCCCATGAAGTGTCTGAAGGGGATAAGCACTTAGTGGCTTACTGCGTGGCTCAAACCGATCAAGTGATAGAAAACCAAGCTTTACGCGCATTCCTCAAAGAAAGGCTACCAGATTACATGGTACCCGCATTCTGGGTAGAAATTGAGGCGATGCCACTGACACCAAGTGGTAAAATAGATCGCCGTGCGTTACCGATCCAGACTCTGACGAGAGAAGCCTTAGAAAAAGCTTATGTTGCACCTCAGACGGCATTAGAGTACCTTATCGCTGAACTATGGCATTCGATATTGGGAGTCGAGCAGATCGGTATTGAGGATAATTTTTTTGAATTAGGGGGTACTTCCATTAGTGGGATGGTTTTTATTAATCGACTTCAAGAAAAGCTACAGAGTCATCTTTATCCAATAGCCCTATTTGAGGCACCGACTATTGCTGATTTTGCAGCCTATCTAAAAACGCATTACACAGAAGCGGTGTCAAAACTGTGCCACACTGAAGCAGGGCTTGAGTCAATTCAATCGGCTTCCCATCCGCCGATAGATTCATCGAAAGTGTCCCAACTACGCCAATTAATCGCTGAAAGTCCATTTTTTGCTACTCGTTTTTCGCACGTCAAAGAAGAAACGGAACGATTACCATCGGCCATTTTTATTTTATCGCCCCCACGCTCTGGTTCCACTTTATTAAGAGTAATGTTAGCTGGACATCCAAATTTATTTGTGCCACCAGAATTAGAATTGCTGTCTTTTGAAAACCTTCAAGAGAGAAATGCCCTTTTTTCAGGGCCCTATCAATTTGCGTTGGAAGGCACCATTAGAGCTATGATGGCACTTAAAGGCTGCACGATGGAACAAGCCGCCAACCTGATGGCTGAATATGAAAACCAGCATTTAACCACGCGACAATTTTACCATCTGATACAAACTGGGTGTGGTAAAAAAACCTTGGTTGATAAAACGCCCTCTTACGCGCTGGCACTAAACACGCTCAAACGCGCTGAAAGCTATTTTGAAAACGCCCGTTATATCCACCTACTTCGACACCCTTATGGCATGATTCACTCATTTGAAGAAGCGAAATTTGATCAACTGTGGTTTCGATTTGAACATCACTTCTCTGCACGCGAATTAGGCGAATTAACTTGGCTCATCAGTCAGCAAAATATTCGAGACTTTTTGCAAGAGATACCCACTGAACGCCAGCTTCAGGTCAGATTTGAAGAACTGGTACACAAACCTCGTAGCGTTTTAGACAGTTTATGCCACTTCTTAGGGTTAGCATTTCATCCTGATATGCTGCAACCTTATCAAAACAAACAGCAGCGCATGACGGATAGTCTTTATCATGTTTCAAAAATGGTTGGAGATCCGAAATTTCATACCCATAAACAAGTTGAAGCACAAACAGCAGATCGCTGGCGAAACACGTACACTCAGGATTTCCTTGGGGAGGTAACTTGGGAAATGGCAGAATCGTTTGGTTATCAAAAAATATTGGACGACTCCCATCAAGTCCCTTCAAGATTGAGTTCTCCTTTGGTAACCCTTCAGCCTGGTGATAAAAACCGATTACCTTTCTTCTGCATTCATCCGATAGGCGGGAACGTGTTTTGGTACATGAATTTAGCGCGTCATCTGGGTACTAAACAACCCTTTTATGGTTTACAATCAGCCGGACTTTATGGAGAACGCAAACCCTTAACACGCATTGAAGGCATGGCCCGTCTCTATATTGAGGCCTTACAGACGATTCAACCTCAAGGGCCTTACCAATTGGGCGGTTGGTCCTTAGGGGGAGTAGTGGCTTTTGAAATGGCCCAACAATTGCGAAAGCAAGGTCATCAAATAAAATTGTTGACTTTGATAGACAGTTATGTGCCTAGCAACTTTCCCTCTGATATTGATGAAACTCAACTGATGACATTATTCACTCGTGATTTAAGGGGTATTTTTGGCAACCCTTTCACCTTGGCAGAACGCCAGCAACGTGAATCTGATAGTTATCAACAATTGAATTTAACCTTGGAACAGGCCAAAAAGCTAAATGACTTACCCGCCAACCTAAAACAACAAGAACATTTGTGGCAGGTTTTTAAAAGCAACCGTTTGGCAATGACTCGTTATCAACCCCAACGCTATCTTGGACGACTTATTTGGTTTGGTGCCACTGATTCTAGGATAACGGCTTCAAAAGCCATATCAGAATGGCAAGAATTAGCAAGTGATATAGAAACAGATACCTTTCCTGGTGATCATTACAGCCTCCTACAGGAACCGACTGTCAAGCTTTTAGCTGAAAAATTGAGTACTTATCTTAATTAGTGCTCGTCCATAAATCGATTCCAAAGTATAAAAATGTCTGAACCAGAATTTTCAGAATGGATCGTATCACAGGGGCTTTACGCGCAATATATAAATAAAACGGCTACACAGCCTAACATGAAAAAAACAGGCGACAATGTGCCCAATAACACCAATCCGCCCGCTCCCGCTATGTACAGGACAAAAAAATATAAATGTAGCCCACCATCTGTGATACAAAATGCTTTGTAAATGTATGTCTTTTTAAACCCCGATTTGAAAACGGATAGGTGGCTCTGGTTGCCCCCTACCTATCTGTTTTCGTCGAGACGCGAGGCAGTGCAAATCGACAATGGAAACAATCCCTTATCCTAAGCTTCACGCTAAAGTTTCGCTCCGCGAAACTTTAGCGTGAAATACAGTTAATTTTAATATAAAAATCAAAGCATTATATTTATTTGTCCTGTACATAGATCAAAGTATTGATGAAAAAAGCAACTTGTCAAGAAATCAAATACAGTGCAATACGGGCGACAGTTTACACCCTGGCATCTTCTTGATTTGTTCATATTGGGCTAATTCATGCTCTATCCAGAGTTCAGCACCACTCTCCTTGAGAAACTGCTCAATGTGTTCTATTGAGTTAAGGCTTTTCTCCTTGTCCACATTGAAAATAGGCACAAGCTTTCTTTCCCGGCTAAGGCGGAAATGATAGAGATCACCCGATAGCACAATCGGTCCGGTTTCATTCAAATCAAGAAACAAGACTTGATGACCGGGCGTATGCCCAGGAGCGGGAATGAGTCGAACCCGACCATCTCCGAATACATCGTGTTCACCATTGAGGATAACCTTGTCTGCCTGCTCAAGTTTGTTATATAACTCAGGTTTAAAAGCAGGTACAGTCACTTTCTCAGCAAAAGCGGCATCGTATTCATCTTTCTGGATCAGTAACGTCCCCCCTTTAACCTCATTCGCGACCCCGATATGATCGAAGTGCAGATGTGAAAAGGCCATATAATCGAAGTCATCCATGCCCAAGCCGATTTGGGCTAACTGCTCTTGGAAGGTTTTGTCAAGCCGCATACGCCAGCCTTTATTTTCCTGCCAACCATAAGCACCGGTTAGACTATTTGAGGGTAGTCCGCCTTCCCACAACAGTCTGCCTTGCTTGTGTTCAATGACATAACAGGGCACAAAGAGATCACGCACAGTGGTCTCACTAGCAGAAACGCTAAAAAACTTCAAAGTGTCATCGTCATAGTTCAGTATTCCACAGTCAAACACGTAGAGCTTGATCTGTGGTTTAGTCGTTGGCGCTTGAGTCTCTGCACCAGCGTAACTAGCGCAAAGCGCTAAGCCGAGACAAATCAGTATTCGCGTGAATCGGATCATTGTATTCATAATACCTCTTATGTTGGTGTTGCAAACCTATTCCTGTACAACGAGTTTCTACAAATCAAGTAGCAAAGTTCTATTTATATTAGACATTATACCGATTTAACACAAGATTTTCTTAAAATTCCCATTTTGGGACAAGGAAATCAAGCACTTATATAGCGTTTCTCGATTGAATGAAGTACAAATTATTTGACTGAAAAGCGGCCTTCTGGGAGTGCAAAATTTATTTTTCGGCCCTCTGGGAGTGCAAAATTTATTTTGCGGCCTTCTGGGAGTGCAAAATTTATTTTGCGGCCTTCTGGGAGTGCAAAATTTATTTTGCTACCTTCTGGGAGTGCAAAATTTATTTTGCGGCCTTCTGGGAGTGCAAAATTTATTTTGCGCTTCAATTTTCTTGATATCACTGTACCTTATTCAATCGGGAAACGCTATAATTTAATCGGTATAATGTCTATTATCTATTACCATTAAATTTTATAATGATAAATAAAGCTCTATCAATAAGAAAATATGGCAATATCATACACAGCTATAATCTATAGTAAAATTAAAATTTTTTTGCTTTTGTATAAAGATTGCTTTATATTTCTACCTATTAGACAAAGAAATTTTTATTGTGGTATCGCTCTAGGGTGTTCACTGTGAGCTTTTTTGGGCTGTCTATTTCATGCGATATTGATATCAATAATGGCATCAACATCAGTATTGACACAAAACGCAATGAGTGAGGTAATGCTATGATTCTCGAAACATTCGCTTTAGGCAGCATTTTATATATTGGTTTCAAAAGCTTTAAAAAGCAAGGCAAAGCGAAAAAATCATGGAAAGCCACTAACACAACAATGAAAAGTGTACTGGAGGATCAATTTACACAAATTGTTGGGCAGTCAGATGACAAAAAATCTTCTTCAGGGCTCACGTTTGAAGAAAAAAATAAGCGTGAGATTATAAGTGCCTCGTCAGCACTGACGCTGTCTTCAATAGGGGCTTGGTTGTACTACTGGCCATTAAGCTTCATGAGCATTCCTCTTGTTATCTATGCGAGCAAATCGTACCATAAAAAAACATACGAGTTAATCAAACAAGGGAAAGCCAGTACTGAAACGCTAGTCAGCATCACTATGACAGGCTGTATTATTCTGGGACGTTTTTCGATGGCCAGCTTAATCGTTTTATTATTTGGAGTCGCCGCACGACTTGCGATGCAAGTGACTCAAAATTCCAGACAATTGTTGATTAACACATTTGAACAACATCCTGATTTTGTTTGGATTAGGGTTAAAAATGCTGAAATCAGCATACCGTTTAATGAACTACAACAAGGCGATATTGTCGTCGTCCATACTGGAGAAATGATCCCAGCAGATGGTACGGTTGTAAACGGGATGGCAACTGTTGATCAACATATTTTAACCGGCGAAGCAAAGCCAGTAGAAAAAGAATCTGGTGAAGAAGTATTTGCCTCAACGGTTGTTTTATCTGGAAAAATTAACGTGAAAGCAGAAAAAACGGGAGAAAATAGCACCGTCGCGAAAATCACTCACATATTGAATAGTACAGTTGATTTTAAATCCACTTTACAATTACGCGCTGATACACTTTCTAAACAGTTAGTGAACCCAGCACTGATAGCGGGTAGTGTCGCATTACCGATATTAGGTTTTAATGGCGCATTAGCTGTGGTTAACGCCCATCCTAAAAATAAAATGATGGGTATTGCGCCGATTGGTATCATGAACTATCTCAATTTGGCTTCTAAACAAGGAATTTTAATTAAAGACGGGCGTTCTTTAGAATTTTTAAACAAAGTTGATACAATTGTATTTGATAAAACCGGTACTTTGACTGAGGAACAGCCCCATATAGGTACCATTCACTCTGATTCAGATTATACTGAAGATGAGATTTTGATTTATGCTGCCGCCGCCGAATATAAACAGAAACATCCCCTAGCCAAGGCTATTCTGCAAGAAGCTGAAAATCGGCAATTAAGCATACCTTCTATAGAAGATAGCGAATATAAATTGGGCTATGGGATAACCGTTAACGTTGCGGGAAAAGTCGTCCATGTGGGCAGTGAACGGTTTATGGCGGTAGAGAACATTTTAATTTCGCCGACGCTTAGTGAGCAACAAAAACGCAGTCATGAAGAAGGCTATAGTTTGGTTATGGTGGCTGTTGATAAACATCTCGCGGGGGCTATTGAACTGTTGCCCACAGTGCGCCCAGAAGCAAAGGCGATTATCAGCCATTTAAAACAACGCCAAAACATCAAAGCCACCTATATTATCTCCGGCGATCATGAGATACCAACGAAAAAACTAGCCAAAGCACTTGGCGTCGATCACTATTTTGCCGAAACCTTGCCAGAAGACAAAGCAGGTATCATTGAGCAATTACAGCAGGAAGGGCATTTTATTTGTTATATTGGTGATGGTATCAATGATTCAATTGCCATGAAAAAATCTCATGTTTCCGTTTCCCTAGCAGGTGCTTCCACTATCGCCATTGATACAGCGCAGATTATCTTAATGGACAGCGGTTTAAATCATTTAAATTTGCTATTCGATCTGGCTAATAAATTTAATGCCAATATGAATACAACATTTGCCATTATATTGATACCCGCTGTTATCAGTGTCAGTGGCGCTTTTTTATTGGGTTTTGGCCTAACCCAAACTGTCGTCTTAAATATGAGCGGTATCATTCTCGCGATAGGTAATGCAATGACACCCTTGTTAAAACAGCCTGAAAAGCAACTTCAATCGGAGGCATCAACAGATCGTTCCAAATGAAAAACGTGATGGTAATGGCATAAAACATGATTTTGCTGAAATTTTACCGGCCATCTCATCGAAGCAAACGAAAGGAAAATGGCTCTGTTTTGTCGGTGACGGCATCAACGATAGCATTGCGATGAAAAAAGCGAAGGTTTCCATTTCCTAAAAAATTTTAAGGTATAAAACTTAAATTCCTTAATAATCAATGATTTGCATATATAGACACTCAATCTGTGACTGCCGCAAAGCCAAATCACATCAAAAACTTGAGCATTGAGTATTACATTTTGGAATTCTGACTGCGCTTTTAGTAAGTGCTGCTTTCGGCAGCGTTGCTATCAGTAATGCGCCTCTCAAAAAATTTCCATGACAGATAATTGATTATTCTTTCGTCACATGCCTCAGGATATTGCCATCATGACACCTATTACCTGTTTTGCAAAAGCCTCATTGGCATATTGAGTTCTTCGTTTCAGTTAAGGAATCTCCAAAAAATAAATTATCCCAGTCGTTTGTAGGGTGGGTTCGAAAAATACAAAAGAAAAATATCTTTTGAAAAGCAAAGACGCGAAGCATCGCGTCGAAACGCTCTCATCAAAACACCTTGTAGAGACGCGATGCATCGCGTCTCTAATCGCGTTTCTGAATCGCGTCGAAACGCTCTCATCAAAACACCTTGTAGAGACGCGATGCATCG
>Ga0164315_10002734_pt1 | contig 13574 bp, 10 predicted proteins | sample GuaBasSedimGuay6_FD_113737 | JGI IMG/M metagenome (GOLD analysis project Ga0164315, IMG submission 113737) | Subseafloor sediment microbial communities from Guaymas Basin, Gulf of California, Mexico - Guay6, Core 4569-2, 0-3 cm | ecosystem: Environmental > Aquatic > Marine > Hydrothermal vents... | reverse complement strand
CGCATATTGTCCTACTTGACAGGTATTACCGCGTAATTGTTTAAGAATTTTTTCGGGTGCTGGAATATTGGGCTGATTTTTCTTTAGTAAAGTATGCAAGCCTTTAGCCGGTTTTTTGCATAGCACCACAATTAAATCATCACCTCCAAACGGTAATGTCACTTCCATTGAGGGCAGTTTATAAGGAAATTGTTTTACAATTAGTGTGTCTTTATACTGAATTAATGGATACAAAAATTGTAATTCCCCATTTCCTGCTAGGTTAAATAAAGTTAATGCGTTTAAGTTTGTGTCACTGGGGGCAATGCTAAATTGCTGTACTTCTCCTTCTTTATAGCTTTTATCCCCGTCATGCAAAGTGATTTTAATCGGTTTAAGGCGCATATCAAATTGTGTTTCTAAAATCTTCAATAAACGTTCTTTATCTATGACTCGTTGCCAAAGGTTCAACGCGTCGCTTGGCAAAGTGGTAATCACTTTGTCGCCAGTGTTGTTAAATACTTCAGTGTACCGATTTTTGCCAACAAAGCGTAAATCAAAAGTCTGGAATTGGTTGACATAGCGAACATTTTTTAATCCGCTAGGCACACGAGCATTTTCGACAATAATAGCAATGTCAGCTACTTTGGGTTTTAAGGGTGGTGGTTCAAAAGTGGCTTTAGGGAGGCTCACTACAGATTTTGTATCAGAACGTGGCAACAGTTTGGGAATTTGCAGATTATTCGTTTTGGTGCGGACTTTTTCTGTTAAAAAACGTTCTAGTTCATTACGTTCTAAATACCCATTTTTATTTCCATCCGCTTTACCATGCAAGGCTTCAGCAAAATACCAACTTAAAGCACCATGCCATTTATTGTCTAATAGCTTTTCTTCTCGCACCTGTAAAATATCATTATCAACGGCTGTAATCATGGTGACATGTTCTGGAAATCTATCTTCATCACTTTCTGTTGGCAGCGTGGGAAGTGGTAAAGTTAAATTCCAAAATCCACCACTACGAACCCGCCCTAACGGTTTGGCTGCCATAGAACGTTTTAAGCCGCTTGAGTGACAGGCATCTACGATAAGTAATATGTTATAGAATCCAGCCCTATTAAGGAGTCCACGTAGTTCATCATCGGTGATGCGCCCTTGATTAGGGTGATTGGGGTTAAAGTCATGGAACATCAGGGTTTCGTCTTTATTATCTATTTCATCATCTAAGGGCTTTGTATCCGGTTGCTGCCCACCGTGTCCAGCAAAAGTCACTATCAGGGTGTCCCCCGGTTTGGCTTGTTCTAACATATCTTTCCAAGCATCAATAAAAGCGAAGCGAGTTGCCTTGGCATCCAATAATACCCGTCTTTCCGGCAATTGCACTTGAGCATCATGCAAAGCATCTCTTAATAGTTTGGCATCATTAACGGCTCCTTCTAGGTTTGTTAACTTTTTTAATTCATTAGCGTGTTTATATTGATTGATTCCCACGACTAAAGCATGTTGGGCAGCTAAGACGGGTATAGTCCATGCGAGAAGCAATAACGGCAAAAATCTGGTGAAATAAGTCATCGTTTATTCCTTTAAGCAAAGAGTTGAGGGTTTATAGGCTGGTACAAATATATCCACACAGATATTATGTTTTTAAGAACGGGCAACGCAGTTTCACAAGGGCAAACACGTCAGTTTGCCCCGACATGAACCTATTTTACGTATTGTAGAAAAAAGGTGGGGTTCGCTATCGCTCTACCCACCCTACGCTCGCTGGACGCTGGCGCGTCCTGACTGCGTTCCCACGCCTGCGCTCATCGTTATACATAAGTCAAAATGTAGGGTGGGCAACGTGTTTTGGGTGCAACGGCATCACCGCTCTCAGTCTTTTCGGTGGGCAAAAAAACACTTGCCCACCCTACGAAGAAAAAGCTATTTAAATCAAATAGTTAAATACTTATGTATAACGATGAGCGCCGGCGCGTGGGAACGAGAAAAGTATTAAAAGAACGATTTCAAGGTGGAATTACCACTCGCTTTTATGGCCAACCGTTAGCATAAACCACCGCCCCGGTTGCGGATAGGGGTGCGATACACTCCCGCCTTGGTAATACTTTTCGTCCAAGACGTTATATACCCGTCCATCCAAAAAGAAACCTTTCCAGAGGTCATTCCAACGAAAACCTGTATTGAAAAGAAGCACATCATCAACTTCATGATTCGGTTCCTCATCACGAAACTCAATATTTATGGGGGATAACTGTTCACCAATGTATCTAGCTGTCAGATTAAACCACAAATCATTGGAGACAGATTCAGGATTGACATCAAACAACTCAAACGGATTAACATTGAAAATCACGTTGGCACTCCAATTGGGTACATTATGTATTCTGTCTCCCGAAAAGGCATAATTTTCATCAGCATCAATTACGGCTTGGTAGGTTAGGTTAAATGCAACATTATAGGCTGTTTCCCTATAAGTTGTTTCATTTTCTATCCCCCACACTTTTAAAAAACCAGCATTCTGATATTGAGGAGATGCGTTTTTATTTCTCCAAATAAAATCAGAAAATTTATTGTAGAAAAAGTTAAAACTGCTAGTAATTTTCCCATCCGCTAATTTGATTGTGGGTGTTAATTGATAAGAGTCCATGTACTCAGGTTTAAGTGACTCCGTTCCCTGGTAATTTGGCAAAATATTATACCGATACCAATATGCTGCATCTACAAAAGCTCTAGAATAAGAAACCTTTAAATCAAACATTTCAACCGGTATCCATATCAGTGCGGCACGGGGAGAAATTTCGTCAACGCCTTCTCCTTTGTGACGCTCTTTTTTATCAAAACGCACACCAAAGTTCGCAATCCACTGTTCACTAAACCGATGTTTAATTTGGGTAAAAACAGAAGATATCCTCTCCTTCCCTGTATCCAGCAACTTGCCTCCCCTAGTATCCACAAACTCGGTCCACTCACCATCCACACCTCTGATATGCTCACTATCGTACAGTTCCATTCTATCTAATTGAGTACCTATCATCCATGTTGAATCTTGACCTCCAAGATTATAAGCACCATTTAATTGGACAATAAATCCCATCGCTCGTTCATACCAACCTCCGAAAGCATGCCCATTTTCTGAGGGATTACTAATGAAATGGGCATGAATTTCGTTTTCATCATAGTAAGTTTGAAGATGTAAATTTAAACTATTACCAAATCCCCTATCGTAATCAAGGCCTAAATGTGAGAATTGAGAACCTAAGCCTGGCCCCATACCACGTAATTTTCTATAATCAGCATAGTTGTAAGATTCACCTGTCGTATCACCTGCAGAAAAGGGTTCAATATATTTAGAATACCGCCGCGTAGCCAATAGCGTAAAATCACCAAACTCGTAATTTATTCCCACATCATACGATGCGGGATCATTAAAACCATCCAAAATGGCATGAGAATCTTCTGGTTCTCTGGAATAATCTTCTGCCTTTGGCACATTCACCGTTTCGCCATCACTTTGATAATAAGTTCCCCATAGCAGAAGATCGCTTTTGCCATTTTCAAACTCATTGCCATGGACGAAACTGAGTTTCCTTTGCCCGTAGTTACCAACACCAACACTGACTTCTGTTCCTCCCATGTCCGTGCCTTTTTTGGTAATGATGTTAATAACCGCAGTTAGAGCAATATTGCCGTACAAAGAAGAACCAGGCGCACGTAATACTTCTATGCATTCAATTTTCTCCAAACCAATACTATAATCTGGATTGGCTTCTGAGTAAGAACGCGAATTCAGACGATGACCATTTAACATAATCAACATTTTTTGTTGAGAAGAGCCATAAACACCCCGTCCTGCCACATTCACCTCATTGTGATCCTGCGAGAAAGTAATGCCCGGCACATAAGTAATCAAGACATCTTTGAGATTTCTTGCGCCGATGTCTTTCATCATTTGACTGGTAACGACTGTCACGGGAACAGGTACTTCACGAATGGGTTCCTTTTGCCCGGAGGCAATACCCACCTCTTGAATCCACCCAAATTCGTCATCGTAAACATGACCACAGGTGTCAGCAAAAGAACTCACGGCTGAAAACAGGAGTGTAACTCCAAAAATGACTATCAATTTCTTTAACATAATCAATTTCCTTTTTCTTAACACTTGTAATTGTGATAATTATTGCCTCAATTTGGCATTAATACTAATTTAGGATGGTAAAAAGAAGCGTTATTCATTAACTTACCCTTAACCCGAATCAAAAGTTTTTGTCCACCGTTGCTAGAAGCGGTAAAATAGCCAGTCGGAAGAAAAGTAAGCCATTCACCATCGCCAAAAACTATCATTCGAGCAACTTGCTTTTTGGTTTTGGTATCCCATAAAAAGATTCCGTCATTTCCCCCGGAGATAATGCGATGACCATCCTGCGAAAATTCCACGGCGTAAACATCATCAGAATGTCCTTCAAAAGTATGCAAATGACTGCCGCTCGCTGACCAAAGCCGCACCGTTTTATCCCGACTTCCAGATACAATGTTGCGCCCCTTTGGAGAGACATCCACTGAAGTGACTGACTTGGAATGCCCTTTAAAGGTCCGTAAAACTTTACTACTATGCACATTCCAAATCCGCACCTTGTTGTCAGAGTTTCCTGATAGGATCCGATAACCATCTGGAAAAAACTTGACGGAACGAAAATAGGAATATCCTTTAAATGTACGCAAAAGTCTGCTGCTATCCAAATCCCACAAACGCATTTTTTTATCCCGACTTCCCACTACTGCGCGATCACCTTGCGATGAAATAGCTATTGATAAAACCCAACCGCCTTTCTTAAATCGCCGCATCAACCTGCCATCTCTTTTCTCCCACAATTGCACACTCTTGTCATAACTTCCTGATAGAACGTAGCGACCATCAGGAGAAAAAATCACTGAACTCACCAAACCATTATGTCCTCGGTAGGTATCCAATAGTCTGCCCTGGTTCAAATCCCATCGCCGCACAGTTCGGTCCTTGCTTCCAGATAGCGCATATTTACCATCAGGTGAAAAACTGACAGAAGTCACCAAATCAGAATGTCCCCTGAAAGTATATACGAGTTTTCCACTGTGCAAATCCCACAAGCGTACAGTTTTATCCTGCCCTCCCGATAAAACGTAACGACCATCCGGTGAAAATGCCACTGAACTGATTTTCTGAATATCAACTTCTTCTTTGACACGCACTTCCATCAACGTTGTTTTGATACAACCAGGACCCGGACAACTATTACCAGGACCAGGACAATCAGGACCAGAACAAGGTTTTGGTTTTGAACGACATCCCCCAAAACAATAATTAACTCTTAATGAAGAATTAAAATAAGGTTGTTGCTGCCGATTACTTTCCTGTTTAATTGCCTTGCGTACTTGTCTAAACGTTTGTTCTATTTGCGTTTTCTGTTGTGCTGCTATTCTTAGTTCATTACTTAAATGTTTGACATATAAGCTATTATTTGTATTCCCATAATCTACAACCGTTTCATTTTCAGCAGTTGGATAGGCAATAAAAGAGCGGGAACTCTGAATTTTTGCTAATCCACCGCTACTACCTGGATAAGGATTATCACGGCTGGTATCTAAAATAATGATATTGACATCATTTCCAGCATTTTCCAATCTATCCAATAGCACCTGAACAGGAAAAGCTTTTTGTTTGACATTTCTACTATCCAAAATATTGGCATTATCAATGGGTAATAGATAATTTTTTTTCTTTCTGCCCTCAGTGATTTGCGTACCATGTCCACTGAAATAAAATAATCCGACACTGTTTTTCAGACTTTTTAAGCATTCAGCAAATTTCAGGGTAAAAAAATTGATTTGTTGATAATTGAGATTAAATTTGGGTGAAATCACTTTAAAGCCAATTTCCCTTAAAACTTTTGCCATCTCGGTGGCATCATTAACGGGGTGCTTAAGCGTTCCATTTTCATAGCGGCTGTTACCAATGATTAACGCGATTTGAACATCAGGCAAATTTCCAATATCTATCAAATCACACTTCGCGTAGAGAGATTGGATACTCAAAAGCAAACAACCCAGGATAAAAAAAGTCAGTCGTAATAAATAGTGTGTATGCATGATAGTGGATTGTAGCCTCAAAATAAATAGGAATCTAAACCTAAGTTTAGTAAAGCTAAGGTTTAGAATCCACAAACAAAATCAACATCCTCCAAAACAATACGTTTCTGCCAATGACGTATCATACCAAGGGTGTTGTGTGCCTCCACTTTCTTGTTTCACTGGCTCACGCACTTGCTTAAACACTTCTTCAACAGGTTTATGCTTAAATCGTCGCATTTGAACCATTAAGTGTTTAGTGTATAAACCATTACGTCTACCACCATCATCAGCCACCTCACCGTTATCTGCTGCAAAAGCAATCAGCGCCCCCAGCTTAGTTTCAGTGGGTGAAGGGGGAGGTATTCTTGTCAAACCACGCTTACGCTTAGTGGATTTATCACTATCTTCGTAAGGATTATCACGGCAAGCATCAGCAACAATGAGATTAACACCATTATTCACCGCTTCCATTTCTTCCAAAACGTCTTGTTTTACTTGGAAAGCTTTGCGTCTCAAATCGTGTTCCGTCTTAATTCTGCCATTATCAATGGGAATCAGGTAATTATTGTCTTTGCTTGAGCGAGCACCATGCCCTGAAAAATAAAATAGCCCTACCTTTTCTTCAACTGGCACTTGGGTGTCAGCCAAAAGTTGACGAAAATCACGGAGAGTTCTATTCATTCCTTGGCGATTGAGATTGGTTGCAAGAATCACATGAAAACCCATCTCATCTGCTAGGAGATGAGCCATATCAACCGCATCATTCTGGGAATTATTTAACGGTTCATGATCATATCCGCTATTACCTATCACCAAAGCTTTTTGGGAGCTAGTACGATCACCTAATTGCACAATTCCCCCTTCTTTAATAGGACCACAACCGCCGACTAATGACGCGACAACAAAAAACGTCAGTATTTTTTTCATAATAAATATCTCCTAATTCAAGTTAGAAAACAACTGCTGCTCACTAGCAGTATGATGACAACCCTATTTATTTCATGAAAACACCACCTCCTTATTTTATAGCGAACCAATAATTTCTTCGTTTAGTAGTAATTATAGTGTACCAGTCTATAAAAATCGATTCACATAGTTGACTACATTGCGTGAGTCAATTTCAGCCTACCTTAAATTTTTCCCAAATTTTAAGGTTTGGACTCCAACCGGTTACATCTTATACGTCAAACATTTTCTTGTAGGGGCAGACCTGCGTGTCTGCCCTCCTTTTACTACTTATTAATTCTAAATTCAACTCGCCGACTGAGTGCATTAATTTTGGATTTTGATAATTTCCAACGATTAGCCAATCGTAGTGGCTGTCTTTTCCCCACACCTTTGACATCAATTCTGCTTTTGACACCGGCATTTCGCAAAGAATTTTTCACCACCTTTGCGCGTCGTCTTGATACTCTGTCACAAGCCGCGTTACTTCCTTTTGGATCACTATGCCCGTAAAGAGTTACTCGTGTTGAATTTCGGTGTTTTATGTTTTTAGCCAATTGTTTGACTAAACGCTCACCTCTTCCATTAAGCTTTGTACTGCCACTATCAAATAGTATGGGTACGAGCCGCCTTCTAGGAACACCGCGAACAATGACCCGTAAAGCAATAACATCCGATTCTTCAAGCAAAGATTGTGCGACTGAAACCAATTGATAGATATTTTCGATTTCAGCTTGTGTGGGTGCTTGTGGTGTCGCTCCCGGGTCATTAATTAAATCCAGGGCTTGATTAAAAAATTGGACTGCCATTGCCCATTGTTCACGCTGCGCGTTAATATTACCATGTACCAGCGAGGTATTCCATACCATAGTAGGCGCACGTTTTAACCATGCCTCGGCTTGTGCCAATTCACCTTGTTGCATTAAAACATCGGCTTTTGCCGCTGCAATTTGTGCCATGCCACGTTTGACACTTTCTAAGTAGCTCACTGGACAGGCGGCTTGCTCACTATTCAGCCCTGGTAACAATTCTTCTAAGGTATCAAAATCAAGGTTTGTCATAGCCTGATTGACTTGAGCTTCATAATCAGCACAAGCCGCTAAACTGGATGTAGGCAAACCTGCATTGAGTAATACGGCAAACAATAAAGTACGAAATGGTATTTGCATAATTTATCACCTTTATACTACTAACGATTGAGTTTTAGACAGCCGTTTTTAACGCCTGATTTCATAGTCTGTCATTTTGATAGACCAATTTATATTAACATCTTCACCCTCTTCATTTTCTATAGTCAAATTTTCAAGTTGCAAATTCAACAATTGCAATAAAGATTTAGCATGTTGTACTGAAACATGCCTGAAAGCGAGCGGCAGGGCATTAATGTCGGTTTTTTCTTCTATCAAAACCGTTATGAGTGTACCGCGCCCCATTGGTTTTGTAATTGGAAAATCGCATTGCCAAAATACGTCTGGAATGATAAGCGTTTTTTCCGCTTCAATAAAACCTTGTTGAAGATCAGAACAATACTGATTAGGAAAATAGCTAATTAATTTTCCATCTGGCTCAATATTAAATAAATAGATATAACCACCACGATCACTGCTAATGCTTACTTGCATAGTGTCATCAATATGGAAATAAGAAGCCGATGACGTTTCTCGTAAAGTATCTATTCGCAAATTAGCCGAATTATGATCATTGTCAGCAGCAAATAAATCATCCGCACAATCAACAGTCTCTGTTTTGTCACTTATGCAGGGTGGCAATATTTGATGTTGACATAAAGGAAATTCTTCAAATAAAGAAAAATCACACCAAGCTTCGTTAGCATCCGCAAAAAAAGATGTCAAAGTAGCAATTAAAGTAAAGGTTCCTATAAAAACGGATGTGATAGTCACAAGAAAAATATAAACCAATTTAAGCCATTTATTAAATTTCTCGTGTTTAGCATTTTTTTCGGTACAATGCTCACTATCTAATTTTTTAGTGATGTCTTTATTAGGTATGTTATCACTCATAATATTTTCTAAACACAAGCCTCCTGGGTTTTGAATTTCAATTCAGTTCAATTTGAGATTATTATAACATCATTTTTATTATAGTGCTCAAGAAGATATTGAATATTATAAGAAAAAACGGGACAAACCACATTTTTATGCTGGATGGCGTTTATAAAAGCCCAAGTCTAATCATGACAATGGGCTTTTTTCCGAAGGGCGTGTTATACTAACACATCATTTTGCCCTACTAATCTTAGAGGTTTGGTGAGTTTTCTACTGGGGTGTTAAATTTATAGCGATTTTGTCATTTATTTTTCACCCGATTTTTAAGCTAAGGTTAGAAATCCGATTTTTGGCAAAAATAGGATTTCTTTAGCACATCTCAGATTAAGAACACACTCGTAAAAAGCGTTCGATAATAATTTCAAGTAATTGATTTGCAAGCTCTTTTTTTGATTTACGCGGTAATTCAATACTACCACCGTTCCAAAAAATACTTAACGCATTATCCTCACTCTCAAATCCGATGCCTTCAATGCCAACTAAATTAGCTACTATCATATCTAATTTTTTATGCTTTAATTTAGAATGGGCATAATCAGCTAAATGATGGGTTTCCGCAGCGAAGCCCACGGTAAAAGGCGGTGTCGGTAAATTAGCCACTGTGGCAAGAATATCAGGGGTGCGTTCTAAGTTTAGCTGTAAATGAGCTTCATTTTTTTTCAATTTTTGGGTAGCTTGTTGGACAGGGCGATAGTCTGCCACTGCTGCTACAGCAATGAAAATATCGGTTGTAGGAATATAAGTCATGACAGCTTCATACATATCTTGGGCACTATAAACTGACACCTTATGCACACCCGATGGGGGTGATAACGATACTGGACCACTCACTAATGTTACTTGCGCCCCTTGCGCTAAGGCTGCTTCTGCAATAGCATAGCCCATACGCCCAGAGCTACGATTACTGATAAAGCGTACTGGATCAATATCTTCACGAGTAGGTCCTGCAGTGATTAATACTTTTTTACCTTGCAATGGTCCCGATTGAAATAAATCTTGAAGACAGTGTACTAATTCCAACGGATCAAGCATACGCCCTATCCCGGTTTCACCGCAAGCCTGTGAGCCACTTGTTGGACCCAATATTTTAAGACCGCGTTGTTGTAAACGTTGGCAATTTTCCTGGGTAATAGGGGCTTGCCACATTTGCTGATTCATCGCGGGCGCGACGCTAATCGGTGCAGTAGTGGCTAAACATAAAGTACTGAGCAAATCATCAGCTTGTCCATAAGTCAATTTCGCCAAAAAATCAGCACTGCACGGCGCAATTAATACGACTTCAGCCCAGCGTGCTAACTCAATATGCCCCATTGCCGCTTCTGCATGAACGTCAAGTAAATGGATATGAACACGCTGCCCTGAAACAGCTTGTAAAGTCAGCGGGGTAATAAACTTTGTCGCCGCCGCCGTCATTACGACGCGCACATCCGCACCTTGCTCACGCAATCGGCGTACTAAATCAGCACTTTTATAGGCGGCAATACTGCCGGTGATACCGAGTATCATTTTTTTATGGGTGAGTGTGTTCATTGAATTGAGTGGCTCAAATGGTTCACTTTAATGAGATGCTTGTTTAATCGGTGAGCATATTCATCCGCACAATGTACATTAATCAATAAGTTTTGAAGCAATGCTTTTAAATCAAAATAATACCATTTTTCTTTTGTTTCCAATTGTATTTGTTTTTCAATAAAATATAATAGTTTTTCGGTTAGAATCTGATGAGCCGGTTGAGCGATTCTCTTATTTGAGAATGCCCTATTTTTTTTTCATTGTATAGTTTTTCGTAACCATACTGTAAACTTTGTACAATCACAAAGCTATAATCTTCTTCAAGACTTCGAGAACCTACTCGTACCAATTCCTACTGGCAATTTAGCATACTCATAAGAATCTATTTGAGTCAGTGTGGCTTGAATTTCAGCCAGTGAACCACGCGATAAAATTTCAGAAAAGCTGGCATGTGGTTGTAAAGCTTGGAGCAGTTTTTGATAAAATTCTGCGGCTAAATTTAATCGCCGCGCCTTGTTCCGCAAGCAACTTAAAATTAAATCATCAATGGCTGGCGGAATAACTTCATTAATCGTATTTTAAGCTTGGTATTCACCCATTCTTGGCAATTGCCCCGATAAACATTCATACAATACAATTGCCAATTAATAAATATCATTGGATGCGTCAAGTTCTTCGCCTCGAAGTTGTTCTGGTGACATATAACCGGGTGTACCAACGGGGTAGCGACTTGGTGTGAGTCGTTCTAAATCTGATTGACGCAGGGAAATACCAAAATCAACCAGATAACAAGCTTCCAGGTTTGTGGTAATGATGAGATTAGATGGCTTGATGTCCCGATGAATAATGTCCTTATGATGGGCATGTTCCAAGGCGGAGCAAATATTGCCAAACCATTTACTTACCTGTTCGAGAGACATAACGCCTTTAGTATCAATAAATTGACGAACTGTAAAGCCTTCTATCCATTCAAAAATCAGTTTAAACTCGCCATTATTTTCAGGAAAAACCATATCATAAATAGCAGGTATGTGGGGATGAGACAGACTTGCCAAGGTTTTAGCTTCTCTTAAAAATCTTTCAGTGTCTTGCGGAGAAAGACTTTCCTTGAAGAGCGGATCGAGGATTTTGATAGCGACATTTCTTTCTAATCTCACATCTTTTGCTTTATCAATTCGCCCAAATCCACCTTCTCCTGCAGCGAAATCTATCATTTGGTATCTTGTATTCATAAATGCTCTTTTATAAAAGGTAACGGTTCGTCAATGAGCATAAGGGCGGCCTTTTGAGGGAAATCGTTTTGTTAGTGTCTACATACACATTTTACACCCTTTGTCAAGTGAAAAAAACTTGATTATCGAGTATCATTTAACCAAGTTCCCACCATGTAGCACTGATGACACTCATCAAAACCGGGGTTTGTTTATCAATCAATTGCCTGACTTGTAAATTAGGCTCACGTTTCATAGCCTCACTGATGGCATTACTATCAAACAAAAAACTCATTTGGCATCTCCAAAATAGAGTTAGGGCGATCTTGACGTACTGGAAGTTCAATGTCTGGTTCAAGCATATTAATTTTGTCAAAATCTGACCAAAATTCAGCCATTGTCGGTTTATTTGAGACGGATAGCACTTTTGGCTTGTCATCAGGTTGTATGGTAATTCGTACTTGAACCTGCTCAGGTAAATTGAGCGGTGCCAGAGGGCGCAAAACACCCTTTTCATAAATGGCAGTCACTGGATTAATCATAGTTAATTGTCTGAATCAGAATTTTCAGGATTTTAGAATTAACAGAATAAAAACACAGTACAACGAATTGACGAAATAAGCGAATTAAAAGCAAGGCTCTTTCAACTCATTTTGGTGGGTTTCGCTATAGCGAAACCCACCCTACGCTCTTCGCTTGGCGCACCCACCCTACGCTTGCTTTTTTATATTAACGCAGGTTGTATTTTCAATTTTTCAAGCCACGGATTAATTTCGTTTGGCTCCAATTTTTGCACAATCTCAATATTTGGCATTGCAGAGTCTATTCTTGGGCCAAAAAAACCACTGTCCCAACAACGATTATTCATTATCATTGGCCATAAAAGTATAATTTGGATACCTTCTATGACAGGAATTTGCCTTACGTTAACCTCGCCCCAAATTGACCCAAAAATATTGGGTTCGGAGGATAAGGGATCTCCATAGTGCCACCATGCTTCATCTCTTATATTTTCATCAATTAGGCATCTAGCTGCTTGATAAATAGCCTCGCTTGGAGTTCTTCCATTTTGCAGTTTGTCTCCAACACATGTTTGAATGAGAGAAAAGAGATGAAAACAATTACTGACATTTGTATATTTTAGCTTTATACCTCTTCGGCTCTCAACGTGAATAATTAGTAGATCACTGCTATTTTTCTCTAAAAGTTCTCTAATCCAAGTTGCTGTATAAGTGTACGCCTCTGTATTCTCTAGTTTAATGATAAACTCACTATCATAATAAAGGCGTTGCCTCAAGCTTGGTGTTCTGGCTACATGGGAAACGACTGAACGGCTAAGCAAAGGCAATGCTTCGATATAAATTTTGGTCTTATCACTTAACTTTGGAAGTTCTGCTGCATCTTCAGCGATGACAGGAAATTCACTTATCCAACTATCCAATAAATTAACAACAGCATCTCTACTTTTATTTAGCTCCGCCCCTGATTCTATTGCCGAACCAAAAACTAATGACAACCAAGAAGCTCCAAAAGGGGGTAATTTATTAATCGCATCAATAGCCATTTCTGGTATGATCTGATTAAAGTTATTTTTTACGTCTTCGAGAAATTCGCCTGTTAGCTTCCGTACAGTATCTTCTGGTTCAATAGAGTCGATTGAGTAGCAAGCTTTAATGAGTTTTTCGGTAGAATTCAAAAATTTATCTCCACATTTAGTTTTTCGTCACACTGCATATGTCATTTCAGAATAAGGTAAGCTGTT
>Ga0164315_10002733_pt1 | contig 13575 bp, 10 predicted proteins | sample GuaBasSedimGuay6_FD_113737 | JGI IMG/M metagenome (GOLD analysis project Ga0164315, IMG submission 113737) | Subseafloor sediment microbial communities from Guaymas Basin, Gulf of California, Mexico - Guay6, Core 4569-2, 0-3 cm | ecosystem: Environmental > Aquatic > Marine > Hydrothermal vents... | reverse complement strand
TCATGTCGATATTGTCAGTGCAGAAGCTGACATATTTTCAGGTTTAGCCGAAATGGTCATTGCGCCTGCGGTGCAAGGTGAAGTTGGTATACTACCCCATCACGCCCCATATCTCACGCCACTGAGTGAAGGTGCCATCCGGTTAAAGATCGACAATAACCAAGAAGAATCTTTTTATATTTCAGGTGGCATGTTAGAAGTTCAGCCACATAAAGTCACCGTGTTGTCTGATACCGCGCTGCGAGCGCACGATATTGATGAAACCGCCGCTTTGGAAGCGAAACAACGTGCCGAAAAACTGTTATCAGATAAACAAACAACCTTTAATCATGCAACGGCACAAGCAGAGTTAGCAGAAGCGATGTTGCAATTACGCGCCATTGATAAGTTGCGTAAAATTCAAACATAAATTATCAGTTATAAACCTTCAAGGTTTTGGAAACCTTGAAGGTTTTACCATAATTCCGTTATAAACCTTCAATGTTTTGGAAACCTTGAAGGTTTTGCCCTAATTGTAGATATAGATGTTCATATAATTAATTTCACAAGTCAAAATTAACGGATACTATCCCTAAGAAGGGATAGCATCCGTTTCGTTACATTATTTTTCTGAAAAACTATCGCATCCCTTGAAGGGATGTTATCCGTTATGGCTTGAGTGGCAACTGAAAATCAACCAATTGCCCCCGATGATCGCTTCTTAGGTTAGTAAACAACTCGCCCCTAAGTCCCTGAAAACGTTTATGCACCCACACATGATCGAGATCGTACAGGGGCAGATAGGATTTCCAAGTACCGCGCCAATCACGAGAAAACTTGGAAGCCAAATGATACCCACCACCGACATGGGCAAACGCATCAAACCCCATGCTGCGACTGATGGCATTGAAATCGCCGGCAATAATATCAATCGGTTGCCCTTTAGCCTCATTTTCCTCAATGGTTTGAACAATCCCTGCCAACATAGGCGTGCGCCATCTCGGAAGTAGCTGTTTTGACAACACAACGAGCCGGTTCGACATATTGCGCCCAACATCTACTGCTAGCACGCGCAAGGGTTGCCCATGCACCGTGACGATAACCGTCATCGCTTTAGCGTTTTTGGTGTTCTGATAACGTTCAAATTGTAACGGCCACGATGAGCAAACGGCCAACGGGTTACTCCGAGTTTCCTCGTACATAACCAAAGACCATGTTGGCCCCAATTGCTTTAGAAGCCGATTAAGCCCAAACTTTGACGGTGTTTCGTTCAAAACAGCGATATCAGGATGCCGTTCTACAATATCTTGGCTAAGGGATTTCCAATTGCCTCCCCCCCAGTATACATTCCAATGTAGCACTCTCACCAGTGTATTTGATTCTGAATGAGTTTGAGCCTCCCCCATTCCGTTCATCGACACGCCCCCCCAAATCATTATCCCTAACCCTATGAAAGTTAAGCTAAAACGGAACCAGGGTAAACTACGGCCGGCCTGCAACATATCCAACACAATGGTCCACAAACCCAGTGGTAACAGTGGAATATACATCAATAAAGCCAATTCGACGGTGCGATCACGGACAGTATGACCAATGACTGCTAACAAAATGAATAATACCGTGGCTATTGTCAGTAAACGTCCGACGAGGCGGAGCCAAAAGCGGTCGGCGTTGAAAATGTGTGACCAAAATTTCATAATATAGTTTTTACTTTCTAATCTAGTACAACGGATTGACGGAATAAACGGATTTAACGTCTTTAATGAACGAAATACCATCAATATACTTCACAGATGCTATTCCTTCAAGAAGTATACTCAGCAAGGGAACAAACTTAACTTTTTTATAAACCAAAATAAATAATTAATTAAATAACTATTTGAATTAATTAAAAAACTCAGTTTTTCTCTGTGTTCCTCTGTGTCAACTCTGTGCCCTCTGTGTGTATAGCATCCGTCAACAACTTCTTTGAGGTTTAATGAGGCCAAACTTATGAATCCATTAAAAATCATACCATTACTCATCGCTCTCGTTTCTCCATTCATACCAATGTCCGCCCTCGCAGCGGGCAAACACGCTTTGCTTATTGGTATCCAAGACTATAGTCAGACTGGCTTTCGCTCTCTCAAAGGCCCTGCTAATGACCTCAAATTGATGGCGGGTGTGTTGCGTGAACGGTTTGGGTTTCAAGATGATGATTTTATGATCATCAAAGATGATAGGGCCACTCACACCGGCATTGAAAATGCCTTTAATGCACTGATTAAGCGAGTTAACCCCGGTGATTTTGTCTATATCTATTATTCGGGGCATGGCTCGCGAACCGCCGATTTAAACGGTGATGAACCCAGCGGCTTAGACCAAACGTGGGTGTCTTACGGTGCCCGTACCACCGATGAAGCGCATCAAGACAACTATGATGTGTTAGATGATGAAATTGGGACTTGGTTAGCCGCATTGTATGCCAAGACTAAAAAGGTGGTGTTTGTCTCGGATTCCTGTCATTCAGCGACGGTAAGCCGAGGCCCAGCCGTCCCTACTCGGGCCGTCAAAGCGGATAAACGCCCCCATTTGTTGGGCAAACGCACCTACACCCGACCAACAACGCAGCGCGGTATTCGCGTGGGTGCGGCACGAGATGATGAATCCAGCATTGAAGAGCAGATGAGTGCTGTGCAAGATGATGAATATAGCACTGAGTTCCAGAAACAAAGTGACCAATACTATGGTCTATTTACTTGGTATTGGGCGCAGAGTTTGCAGCAGGCACAAGCGGGTAACACTTGGAACGATGTTTTTAAGCAAACCTATGCCCAAGTGACGGCTTACAAAGGCCTCGACAAGCAAGCTGATATGCCGCAACCACAAATGGAAGGTGAACGTCAATTGGTGTGGTATGGTGACTTTACACCGCTACCACAGAGGATCCCGGTCTACTATCAATTTGAAACACAGGTGAAACTCCTAGTTGGTTCTCTCGCCGGTGTCACTGAAGGCTCAGTCTATCGCTTGTATAAACCTCAGCACCTCGGCACGTTACCCCGCTTGACCATTATCAAAGTGACACCGTTTGCCAGTTATGCTAAACCGGAACCAGAGACTCGTTTTAAGACCGGTGATTTGGTGATAGAGGAAAGCCATAAGTACGATTTTGCCCCCATCAAAGTGTACTTAGCAGCGGATTTTCCCGACGGCAAAGACAAGCCATTATTGCAAGCCATACGAGCAGCCTTCCAGCCGCGTCCTGATAAAACACTATCGTTCCCCGCTTATAAACTCACCGACGATCCCTATAAGGCTGATTTGCAGTTATACATCTTACGCCCCAAGCGGGAAAACGGTCAACTCATCCGTGCGCAGGCTGACGATACGTTGCCAAAATCCTTTTCAAATCAACCCCCTCAGTTATGGGTGCTGACACCGGCGCAACGGTTATTAAATGAAAAGCTGCAAATGTCATTTGATAAGCCCGAAAATAACCACGAAGAAGGCATTAAATTGCTACGGGAGAATTTAAATAAATTAGCCCGTATTCGTGAATTTAAACAACTCCAAAGTAGCGGTAGCCGGGCTTTAGCTGACGCAGTGCAAGCAGTGGCGGTGCAAGTCTTGATTCTGACTCCTGATTCTGCTTGTCAAACCGGCGCGAATTGTATGTTGTTGCCCGATTCTTCTTTGGGATGGCATCGCAAAAAGGGGCCCTATCATTTGCAAGACATTGATGGGCGCGTGAACAAAGGCGATTTACTCGCTTTCACGTTGCATAATAAATCCAAGCAGGATTATTACTGTTATGTTATCAGTCTCAGAGCCAACGGTGCTATCTATACGATTTTTCCGGATCCAGATGAAAATATGGAATCAGCCCGTCTTAATGCTGGGAAAACAAAGGTACTCATGGAGGAAGTGGTTTTGCCAATGGAAGAAGTGGGAGAGGACATTATCAAAGTGATTACCAGCACCAGTCCAATTCAAGTGTCATTATTGGAGCAACGGCCTTTTGATGTACGTGGCCAGAGATTGAATCCGTTAGAACGATTGTTACTCAATGCGATGTATGGCTGGCGAGAAGGCGTGTCGATAGAAAATGATGAATGGGCGACTGAGCAGGTAATCGTTGATGTGAAATGAGCTTGGTACTCAAACGGATGCTATCCCTTCTTAGGGATAGTATCCGTAAAATCAACAATAACTACAAGGATTGTATATAAGAAAGGATTTAAAACAGTAGTAAATGTAGCCACCCAAGTCTTTTTTTTGCCCACCATTTAATTTAAGTAAATGTAGCCACCCAAGTCTTTTTTTTGCCAACCATTTTTTAAGGTGGGCAAAAAATACCTGGGTGGCTACGTTTTGACTGTCAGGAATATCATCAACAATTATAACGAATGCTATACCTCGATGGGATAGTATCCGTAAAATCAAAGAACTACAAGGATTGTATATAAGAAAGGATTTAAAACAGTAGTAAATGTAGCCACCCAAGTCTTTTTTTTGCCCACCATTTAATTTAAGTAAATGTAGCCACCCAAGTCTTTTTTTTGCCCACCATTTAATTTTTAAGGTGGGCAAAAAATACCTGGGTGGCTACGTTTTGACTGTCAGGAATATCATCAACAATTATAACGGATGCTATCCCTTCTTAGGGATAGTATCCGTAAAATAAATACAATATTTCGCTTCAAAAGGAAACACCCCAACACTCAGAATCCGTTGTCAAAACACCTTGCTCATGCAGCCACGCTTCGACTGTCGAGTCAAAACCTTGGGCACTCAGGTACACCGGGCAAACAAACTTGATGGGGATTCCCTTTTGTGCCAGCCATTGTGTCACCCGTTTCACCTTTGCCACAAACAATTGTGCCTCATTCAGTGTCGGGGGATTTTTGTCATTGCGGTTTTTGATTTCAAACACTAATGCCCAACAACTGTCCGCTTCAGAACCTTCCGCTAACACATCCAATTCCACCATTGTCGTTTGAGGCAACTGCAAATGATAATTCATCCAAATCATCTCAAATCGGCTTGAAGCGCAAGCTGTCAACATTTCTGCCATTTTTTATAAGTGTTGAACGTTTGAGATGGGGCGAAGCCGTTGCCGAAAATGCTCTATCGGTTTGCCCTCTTTTCGGCACTTATTGAGTTTTTGATAAACGATTAATTCTAACATTCGGCCTTTGAGTTCAGAAAGTGCGCCGACTAAGTCACTGTCAAAAAATAAGTTGTCAAATTTTTCTCTAGCTTAATAAAAAAAAAGTGTATCAAATAGTAAAAACGGTTTTGATACACTTCAAGGATGTTGACATTGTGCGGATAACACAATGCCAACTGGGTTAAGCTCGCCACCCTCTTACAAAGAGCGAGCATAACAAAAGGATAACGCGATGAAAAAACGCGATAAAGAAGACCTCTTAATTGAGGAAGAACGTCATAAACTTGCTAAAAGAATGGCCAAATGGACAAAATTTGGCTCAATGCTAAAGCAGTTTTCGACCGGCTGTTACACAATCACAATGCCAGCTCTAATAGGGCTATTATGGATAGTTTTAGGAAAGGATATCTTGTTGCCCTTTGCTATAGCAGCACTGATTGTGATATGGCTAAAAAAATAGTCCTAATTGAATAGGACAAGCCGCAAGAGATAGATTTTTTTATCTCTTGCGGTTTTTTTTACTTTCTTGTATTTCATCCAGTAACTTATTAAGTTTTCTTATCATTTTTTCCAAAAAACAACCAATAAAAATGATAAATACTCCTAATATAATAACAAATATTGATAACCAGTACAAAACCGGATTCGCATGAATATTATGATACTCGACAAGCAATAAAAAAATGACGCACACTGTCGTCAACCAGATGCCTGCTTCCCGTCGCGTTAAATGCCAGTATGGTGTCTCTGTGATTCGAGTTTTCATAGAAGTTGTCCGGTAAAACTAGACAATAAAGTGTATCACAAATTATGGAATTGTATATGAGAAAGGGTAAAAGAAGCAAAAGCATTGAGATAGCAATTGAGGCTCAAAAAATCTTTGCACCTCAGATTGGCATAGGCGTTTTTGGGGCACGTCATATTCTTGACATTAAATCTCAGGCAAACATTCAGCGCGCACTCCGGAAAAAGCCTATCATGGTGGGAAAATCGAAAAAAGTGACTTTAGCAAAACACCTAGAGTTTGGAGAATTTCCAAGGTTGATTACCAAGAGGAAGTACCGTCCTCGTTTTAAATGACAAATACTGGCTGATAAATGTGCGGTAATAGGTATCCGAAAAATCTAAAAGCCATTGGTCGTGATCCAACACTTCCAAATAAAACGGAATGACTGGACCGTTTTGATTCCACAAAATATTAAACAATCGCTGCATGATTGCAGATTTACCACACTTGCGTCGGCCTAACAGGGCACGGGATTTTGCCATTTTTCTGGGTATCAGATTAACCCAATTCATCAACAAAGCCATCTGTTCTCGCCGTCCGCAAAACAGCGACTGGTCTCCAATTCGTTCTTCAAAAGCATATATCATAAATATTTTCCCTCACAGTTAGTTGAGTACAACGAATTTTGGGTATAAACGGATAAACCCAAACAGCCCTACATTATTGCAATATTTTCATCGGCGATAGGGTGGAAAAAAAACTTGCCATGACGATTGACTGTGAAAATACCCATAATATCTATAGTTTTTCAGAAAAATAATGTAACGAAACGGATGCTATCCCTTCTTAGGGATAGTATCCGTTAATTTTGATTGGTATAAACGGATAAGCCAATCATTACTGACTTTTTTGCAAATTCGTTGATTTCGTAAATTCGTTGTGCTCAATGGTTGTGCTCAATTCATTCTAATCCGTTAAATCCGTCAATCCGCTGTACTCAGATCAATTCGCTGTACTCAATTCAATTAAACCCCATACAACACAAACGCAGCCCAATACACCGGGCGACTATAGCGTCCCCCTTTTTTGATAAACTCGCGTTTAGTAGCGGCCAATGCGTCGATTTGTCCTGCGCCGGCCTTGAGTTTGGCAAAAAAGCTGGCGACAAACTCCGCCGTCACTTCATCGGACACTTTCCATAACGTCATTAAGGTATTTTTATTACCCGCAACATAAAACGCATAAGGCAATCCCATCACGCCTTCCCCATTCACGATTTGACCCAAACCGGTTTCACAGGCCGATAACACCATCAAATCACTCTTTAAATTATAACCGGGCCATTCGCCAGCCGTCACATAACCATCAATCCCCGGTGGATTGTTGACTTGTCCTAACACAATGGCCGACAAGGCCGGGATTTCTAGACTCAGGTGGCCATGAGTCGCGAAAACCAAATAACGATATTTGGCTAGGATACCCAATTTATTGAGACGTTGTAGCTTAGCTTCCGTGGCTTCTGCGCCTTGATAGATACGCAACCGATGTTGTTTTAAGAAAAAGAGGTTTTCCAATTGCTTAAGCTCTTGCTCGGCACCGGGTAGGTTGCACCAGGTTATCTTATCCAGCTGCTTAAACGCACGGGCATAACGTTGTGGATCATAGCTGCGATGCACAAGGGCGTGGGCAATCTTAAAGTCAACCGGGTTAGGACTTCTTTTGGCCCGGTTCTGGCAAATGGTGTTCGTGTTCGTGTCTTCATAAATCGGTGCGCCCATCGCTAATAATGTACCTCTATTTTTGAGGTTTTTGTAAACGTGGTCGCGTTCTTGCAATAATTTTAACACCGATAAGGATTGCACGTAGCTGATTTGATGTTGGGCAATCACCTGTTCTTCACCGTCAAGACGCAACGTTTCAAATGGTATCAACGCCAACGGGCCATCTGGTGAGATAATCCAATGGGGTTTATCTTTGATAATCTCTTTAAGTGGGCCTAACAAATATTTTCCCAGTTGACGACTAAGAGATTCAATGGTTTGGCGTTTTTTAAATCGGATTGGCCGATTTTCTTTTAGAGCCTGCACCGATTCCTCTGGTTGTTGAGTTGGTTTCTTTGACAGTTTGTAACGATAAGTCTCCAAGTTTTTGTCGAGATTTGGAATTTCTCCTAAATCGTGCGCGGTGAGTGTTCCATCAGCTTGTAATATGAAAGCCAATACATGGTTTCCACTCACGAGGTAACTGATCAGCACAGCATCCGCCGGTAAATATTTCGCGCCTTCTTTGGCATCAACTATCTGCACATCGCTGAGTTGAGCGTATTTTTACTGTGAAATTGGTTGAACTTGCTAACCTGTTTATTTTTTTCACTCTCCAAAGCAATTTTTTCCTCCAAGAGACGATTAGCATCTACTGGCGTTTTAGCTATAAGAATAGCCTCACTTTTGCTTGCAATACTATTGTTCAAAAAGGCCAGACGTGCTTCGTTGTCTCGCAGTTGTTGTTGCTCAGCGGGTGTGAGTCCGCTTTGTTGGGCTGCGAGTTTGGCTGCTAAGGATTCTAGCAAGGTACGAGCTTTGCTCATTTCGGCGATGCGAAAAGCTTCTTCAGAGCGAGACTGCTCAATGTACAAATCGGAAAGCATAAAGTAACCGATTACCCACTGTTTAAACAAAGATTGGCGATTTTTGGCAGATAAGTCACCACTTCGCAAACTTTCAACGCGTTTCACCATTTTTTCAAGATATTCAACGCCTTTTTGAATGCTGCCTTGTGCCACATAGATTCTTGCTAACAGACGAAGGCTTTTTAGAGTGTTGGGATGTTTTTCCCCTAAAAATTCTTTCGTTAAATGAGGGGTTTGTTCTAACAAAGGTAAAGCCTCAGTTAAACCCTCAGTTAAACCTAAATCCATGTAAATTAAATCCATGTAAATTTCTGATAAATTATTTAATACTCCAATTATTTCTTGAATGCTAAGGGGATTTAGTTCCCCCAACACTTCTGTTCTTAAATGTTTTGTATACAAAGATAAGGCTTCATTCAGACGGCCTAACTCTCGGTAAATACCTGCTAAATTATTTAGGCTTATGAGAGTTTTAGGGTGCTTTTCGCCTAATATTTCTTGTTTTAAGCGATAGACTTTTTTGAGCAGAAGCAAGGCATCAGATAGGCTGCCCAAATCTTTATAAATTACTGCTAAATTATTCAAACTGGACAGGGTGCTGGGATGTTTGTTGCCTAAAACTTCCAGGGATAAACGGTAGTCTTTTTCAAGCAAAGGTAATGCTTCCTCCAAGCGCCCTAAATTTTTGTAACTGGCTGCCAAGTGAGTAAGACTTAAAAGAGTGTTGGGATGTTTTTCGCCTAACACTTTCTTTTTTAACAGATAACATTTTTCTGATAAAAGCAAAGCTTTGGAACTATTCATAGATAGGTAAATTGATACCAAATTATCAAGGCGTTGGAGAGTATCAGGATGTTCTTCACCTAAAACTTCCAGTGTTAAGCGATAGGCTTTTTCAGACAAAGGCAACGCATCATCCAATTTGCCTGTGTTTTGGTAAATACTCGCCAACTTGCTAATATTCCGAATAGTTAGGGGGTGTTTTTCGCCCAAAATTTCCTTTGCTAAATGATAGCTTTTTTCAAATAAGGGCATAGCATCGTCGAAACGATCTAAATCATCATAAATTATGCGTAAATTAATAAGACTTATAATGGTTTTAGGATGTTTTTCGCCTAATACTTTCTTTCTTAAGCGATAACATTTTTCTAACAAAGGCAAAGCCTCCTTTAAGCTGCCTAAACTTTTGTAAATGACTGCCACATTATTCAGGCTATAAAGAGCTATTGGATGTTCTTCACCTAACGCCTCCTTTGTTAAGCGATGGGCCTTTTGAGCTAAAGGTAAAGCTTTTTTTGGGGAACCTAAGTCGTGATAAATTAAGACCAAATTATTCAGGCTGCTTAGGGTTTCAGGTGCTTTTTCGCCTAAAACTTCTTTTGCTAAGCGATAAACGGTTTGAAATAAGGGCAAAGCAGTGGAAAATTTGCCCAACTCTCTATAAACGAGGGCAAAATTATTCAGGCTGGCGAGGGTTAAAGAGTGTTTTTCGCCTAAAGTTTCCTTGATTAAAGGATAGCCTTTTTTATACAAGGCCAAAGCTTGGTTTAATAAACCGACTTCCTTATAAAGGAAGGCTAAATTATTTAAGCTGATGAAGGTGTGGAGATGTTTTTCACCCAATACTTTTTTTCTTAAACGATAGCTTTTTTGACGCAAAGGTAAAGCTTGATCGAATTTGCCTAATTTGTAATGAATCCTCGCTAACGTCTCCATGCTACCCAAAGTATCAGGGTGTTCGTCACCAAGTACTTCAGTTCTGATTTTTAAGGCCTTTTCAGCAAGGCTTTCGGCCACCACTTTTACTATTCGCGCCTCTATTTGAGAATACAGGAGAATTTGACGGTCATAATCATCGGCTAATTCTAAAAGTTCTTCTTTGGTGGCAGCTTGGGCAACTGAAACGATTAAAGCCAAGCAACCGGCAATCAACAATTTTTTGAGTTTCATTAGCAATTTCCTCTTTTTAGTAAGAATACAGTGAATGTTTGACAATTGATAGCACAACGAATTCCATAAATAAACGAATAGTTATTAACACTATTACCACCAGCTATCAGTTGAGTACAGCGAATTGTTGAGTACAGCGAATTGACGAAAAAAACGAATGGAATGCTATAGTATTCCCGAAAAAGAAATTGGATTTTCAAGCTTGAAGTTGACAGGAGTCCAAGATTTATCAAGACTCTCCCAAACTAAAGTTTGGACTCCGGCTCTCCCAAACTAAAGTTTGGACTCCGGCTCTCCCAAACTAAAGTTTGGACTCCGGCCAAAATTATTTATCTGGAATACTATAGAATCAACGCCGGTGCTGATAATTCGTTTGTTTATTTAATTCGTTTATTTCGTCAATTCGTTGTACTCGCATCTAGTGTATAGAAAGTGTTTACATTTGCTGATTTAGGGCATCAGCACCTATCAAAGTACAACGAATTGGCGAAATAAACGAATGGAGATACTGAAATCAACGAACGCCGCTGCTGAAAATTGTGGCTATAGTAATCAGTAAAATCCGTCAATCCGTTGTACTCACATCAATTCGCTGTACTCAACTAATAGGTAAGTGAGAAGCGTTGGTATCCTTTCATAAGCAAATCCCTATCCTATATACAATCCTTGTCGTTATTGAAAGTGGTACGGCTCAATCCGTAAAATCCGGAAAGAAGTTGTACTCAATTCGTTCATTTCGGAAAGAAGCTGTACTCACATCAATTCGCTGTACTCAACTAATAGGTAAGTGAGAAGCGTTGATATCCTTTCATAAGCAAATCCTTTCTGATAAACAATCCTTGTCGTTATTTATTTTCGTACAAAGTTCGCTTGAAACGAATGAGTGAGAATTCTTAGGCAGTTTTTCGTACAAAGTTCGCCTGAAACGAATGATAATATGTACTCCACCAATCCGTTGTACTCAATCCAAAAGTTCTAACCCATTTTCAATACAACGTTGCCTGATTTTTTCACCAGCCCCGGGCGAAATAAAAATACCCTGTACTTGTTGATTTGGATTTTGAAGTTGCACCAATTTGACCTTCATCGCAAATAAATCGACATCATCGGATTCAGCCGTGGCTTTGATTTCAAAAACCGTCATTTGACCATTTTCGGCAATCAAGTCAATTTCGGTACCATAATATTTTCTTAAAAATATTTGGCCTTCAGTATCTATCAATTCTTGACGCAATCGGATAGTTTCGGGCTTGATGTCGGGATTTTTCAAGCCATATTGTAAGGCCAAAGCAAACAAATCTTCAAGGGTTTGCCCTTTTTTAGTGCCTACATTGCCCGTCAGGACTTTGAGCCACGCATCAAACCCGGTCATTTTATCAACAACCCGGTCCAGCCCCGTTTCCAGCTTGATAACACGACGTTTAAGTTCAAGATGATCGCTATGTACTTGCTTAAACTGCTGATTCATTTCAGCGCGCTGTTGTTTGACTTCATCACGCAACAATTCAAATTCTTCACGCAACAACTTAAATTGCTGAGTCCACTCTTCGCGCTGGGCCTCAAAGCGCTGATTCATTTCTTCACGCAACAATTGAAATTGCTGAGTCCACTCTTCGCGCTGGGCCTCAAACCGCTGATTGGTTTCTTCGCGCTGTTGTTTGATTTCCTCACGCAACAATTCAAATTGCCGAGTCCAATCTTCGCGCTGTTGTTTGACTTCATCCAACAAGCGGGCAAACTCATCCCGCCGCGGAAACTGATGAGCTATAATGCCTTCAATCGCTGTGACAACTTTGGGATTTTCCTGTAATAATTGCGGCAAAATATCAACAATGTGATCTTGAATGTAATCTTGAATTTGATTCCAATTTGGAATATCACGGATAGCATTCTTTGAAGAAATGCTATCAGGTATGGCTTTTTGTTTTGCTGACATGTTGGACTCCTATTTGGTGCAATGTGTTCCAGGGGCGTTGCCACGGGCGTAGATAATACGCACCAAAGGGGCTAGGTTTTAAAACGCCGAAGGTGCGAAATTAATAATATAGCCACCAATCCATTGTGCGTGACTAACAATCCGTAAAATCCGGAAAGAAGCTGTACTCAATAACCTTTAACGACCCAAACCTCCTTAACCTTCTCATCAACAATCAACGCTGCCCAATAATCACGACAAGATAAAATGGTACCACTGACAACAGTACGTTCACGTAACGGTTGTCCACAATAAGCCGACAAATCATCTTGAGTGAGCCGCTCAAATTTTTTGAGGACCACCATTGCTACCCGCCCTTTCAACGCTAAAACCTCGGCGGTGTCATTCTGCCGGTAGATCTGTTCGTAGATATCATACAATCTCACCTTCTGGCTTTTTTGCCATCGAGCCAACGTCTTATTACGTCTGGTCCTAACCCCTAACTTCACTGGCAAACCCCAAGTCGCCTTAGGCGATTGTTTTCGTTGCACTGCACAAGCCGTTTTTTCACAAACGAGATGACGAATAGGCTCTGGTAACTTGGCAGCTTGTCGCGCTAATTGTTGCCAAATGTCATCAGCCCCGCTGCGTCCATGTTGTTCCAACAGCCGGGCCCGATTATAAAAAACACTCAGCGGCACATTCGGTTGTTGCGCTAACTTTTCCAACGCTTGGATCGCTTTTTGAGGCTGCTTGTGTTGATACTTAATCAAAATGTGCAAGCCTTGAATTTCCAAATCATTAGGGGCTAACTGGTATGCCTTTTCTATCGCAGCTTGCGCCTCCAGATGTTCTTCAAGATAAAACGCAGTAATCGCTAAATTGACATTGGCAGGTAGATAGGACGGTTCCATCACCAACGCTTTGTTAAAAGACGCTTTAGCCTTTTTTAACAAACGCCTAGCTAATGAACTCATCTCTTCGCCTTTGGGCACCGAAGGCAAAGAAAAGCCATCAATCTGGCTAGTGACATCCAGCATTGACGGTAACCAATAGGTATAAGCTGCTTTACCCAATTCTTGTCGCGCCCGTTGCAACTCACAAAGGCCCCAATTATTAACAACTTCACGCGCTGGAAAAACGGTTGAAAATGCTTTAAAAAAGTACACAGCCTCGTCACAACGATTAAAATGACTCAGACGTACCCCAAACTGAAAATAGGG
>Ga0164315_10002731_pt1 | contig 13575 bp, 20 predicted proteins | sample GuaBasSedimGuay6_FD_113737 | JGI IMG/M metagenome (GOLD analysis project Ga0164315, IMG submission 113737) | Subseafloor sediment microbial communities from Guaymas Basin, Gulf of California, Mexico - Guay6, Core 4569-2, 0-3 cm | ecosystem: Environmental > Aquatic > Marine > Hydrothermal vents... | reverse complement strand
CCTACTCCCTTTCAAAGAATGGCGATTAAGGTAGTATATAATCTGTGGGATAAGTATCCTCCAGATGAAGAAGAGCAATACCTTATTGACTTGTTGAAATCAAAATGGGAAATCGACTTAGATATATACAACCCGGCTCATATAGAATTTTTAATTCTTGTACTTGGTCGTCGATCTACTAAAAGTACGACAATGTCATATATTGCAACTTATGAAATATATGATCTAATATGTAAAGGAAACCCCCAGAAGTACTACGGAATTAGAGAGAGGCACCCTATTCATATTATGCACGTTGCTGCTGCTGGTGATCAGGCTCAGGATGTGTTCGGCTTGTCCTATGATAATATTCGTAAAATACCATTCTTTAGAAAGTATATAGATTTTGATAAGGATAGCGCTACTAAGTTAAGATTGTTTACTCCTTTTGATTTAATTTTGAATGAAAAAGTAAGGCAAAGAAATAAAAGTGTAATTAGAGGAGGAGGGGTTCAGAAAGAATCTACTTTACCAGGCTCTCTCTTTATCGAATCCATTACAACAAGTGCTGCGTCGTCTCGTGGTAAGGCTGTAAAAACACTAATGCTATCGGAGTATGCTCATTTTGAAAGAAGTAAGAGAAGTGGGGGTGTGGATGATGGTGTGATGAGCTCCAACCCTAGAACTGATTATGAGATTTGGAAAGCTCTTGTGCCTGCTGTAAAAGATTTTAATAAGGGACATCTTCGTGATGGTCGTGTTATATGTGAGTCTTCTCCTAAAGAAAAGGGAGGGGAGTTTTATAATAGATACAGTATCGCTGGTGGTATGGAAAAAGAAGGCGGTGCATCTCCTTGTCCTACTGGATATAAACTAATTCAACTATCAACATGGGAAGCAAGACCCGGATTTGTAGAGTCTGATTTTGATTCTGAGTTCTTAGCAGATCCTGTAGGAGCAAGTGCTGAGTATGGTGCTCATTTTATAAATCCAAGTGGTTCGTTTATTGATGAGGCGGTTATTGAAAGAGTACCAAATTATGATAGAAAAATGGTATATATAAATGAAGGTGTTTGGAAATTTGTAGTATCAATAGATCCTGGAGGTAAGGCTAAGAAGAAGAAAGCTGATACTTACGCAGTAACTTGGGGACATATTGAGAAAGAAACAATGGGTGAAAGGTTTTGTGAATATTGGATTGACGGGCTCGAGGCGTTTGATTCAAAGATCATACCTATAGGTGGCGGTAAATTCACTCAAGAATCAGTAGATCCTAACGTTGTAACTGATTTTATTGTTAATCTGACCGAAAGCCTAGGGGGACGAAATTATATAATGGAAATCGTATATGATCAGTTCGACAGCGGAGCACCAATAGCTACACTACAGGGATTAGGATTACCCGCTATAGAGACTTTCTTTACTAATAAGTATAAGTCTGCTATGTTTGGTGATTACTTATCTAAGATGAATAATCATCAGTTACATTTCGCAGCTGATGGGGATCCTAAAGGACTAGTGGATAGATGGAAACAGGAGAACAAATATTTACAAAGAATTACAAGGGGTGAGTATACTTTTTATGGTCATCCTACTTCCGGTCCTGTTCAAAACGATGATACTGTAATGTGTACAGCTAATATGATACATAGACTTGCTATGCGTATAGCTCCTACGAAACAATCGATTAAAGAGAATAGAAAGCATGGTACTGGTCCGATACAAAGACGAGTTACTGTTAAACCCATTACTGTTTCTCATCTTGGTTCAGGTAATCGTGGTGGTGGTACTGGAAACTATCGTTAATTTACAGTTCTTTAGGTGTACATCTGTGGAAATCCTAATGAAATACGTCAATCCATAAGGTTTATCTTGTTGGAATATTAAGGTGGATACATGGAACAACCTTAATAATTAAGGACACACGCCGCATATCCTCTAATTTTATTATAAAAATACTTGAAAAAAACTCACAAAGACACGATTTTACTCGGAATATTGTCTGTATTATATAGATCTAAGCTAGCTAAGCACAGCTATATTGGTACTAAACAAGGTATTAAGTATCCAGGATAATCATATTAGTTAATGTCCAGGATAATCAATTAGGAATATAATACAATAGTTAATGCCTTACAATAAATGGAGTATAGATGGAGAAGAGCATAGACCTGACACACCTGATCAGACTACTATCGGATATACGTACTAGTAGGAGGAAAAAGAAAGAGCACCAGCAGATATCCAAATCTGAACTAGATAGGATATTCAACAATGGGACTATATATTCTGGTCCTGTTCTGTATTATATAGACAAGGATGAAAAATAAAGTTGATACTTTGGTAATATTTCCATATGTTTAGAACAGTAATAAATAAAGGTATTACCATGTTTACGTACTTAGCAGATATGAGTTATAAAGATCGGAAGGATATTAGGAGAATACATTACGAGAAGTTCGTAGGTTGGAAAGAAAGAAAATGCGGCGCTTGTAGCGGCTCTGGTTATTATGATGACAATGGTTCTCCGAAATGCGGATCATGTAGCGGTACTGGTAAAGAGAAATATAAGCCTGAGTTAGAAAAAATAAAGGAGATTTAATTATGCCACTAGATCCAGAAGATGAATTAAATGGGTACGAAGATCCGTTTCCTGATAATGGTTTGGAAGATGGGGATGATTGGTTAAATAGTACTGAACATGATGATGATTATAACCCACAGTTACGTGACGATGAAGAGGAGTAAGACAATGGAAGAAGGACAAATTCGAGTTTGGTGGTGCCCGCAGATGCCTATGGATAATTTTTACGTACCTGTAGCTAATATAGAACAAGCAGCCCTTATTATGGATACGCTTGCTGACTATGATCTTTTCCAATATAACAACAATGTTAAGCCTGATTACAGTAATGCGGGCGGAGTTGAGATATTTGAAGATGGTGAATGGATGGATTGGCATAATGATGAGTTTGACGACTTTGATGAATATAAAGAATCACTAGAGTCTGAAGATGGTAACTGATAATTTATATATTTGTGGTAATTGCGGTCATGAAGGTCCTGCTTATGGAATACCTACTGGAGAAGGAGTAAGTGCTCCATTTTGTCAGAAATGTCAAAAGAACGACAAGTTACATAAAGTCGGAGATAAGGATCTTCATAAGCTGCGAGCATCCATTATACTTAATGTAGAGTATGATAATGTTACGGATGTACAAAGAGTTATGGCTAAGGAGTTTTGTTTCTTTAAGAACTACGGCGGAAAGCCTCGAATAACATTTGACGAAGATAAAGCTAAATCTATTACAAGTAAATTTATGAATCTGTTTAGAATAACAATGTGAGGTTTTAATGGAATTTGAACTACATAAACTTTATACGTATCAAGAATTTTATACAGGTAAAATTCTTAACTCGTTTCAGATAAAAGCCGTAGGGGAGGGTGATGAGGTTTATAGGTTTCAGGTAGGTAGTCATGATTCTAAAGTGTTCTTAAATATTCATAAAGATGATTTCCCTATTCACATAGAGAGCATAACAGATTCCATTACAAGAAAAATAACAATCAAGAGAGTATAATATTGAATATTTTATTAGGTAATTATAACCTAGCATCAATAGGCGGTAGTGAAAGCTTTACCCATACATTAGCATTAGCATTAGTAGAACAAGGTCACTCTGTTGATATATTAACAGCTAGCCCTGGGTTTGTATATCAATATTTGATAGACAGCGGTTGTAAGTCTTATGCCTTTCAGAAATATTACGATTTGGTTTTGTTATCGCAATCTGCTACTGTTGATTTATTTCTTATCAATCATACTGGTGGTTATGGTAAAGTATTTCAAATAATACATGGAATACACTCTCATGCTGAAATTTTGAATAGTAAGTTATCTGGTTTTGTTTTTATATCGGAAGAAGTAAGAGATTTTTATAAGGAACATCCAGGTACTATTATACGTAATCCCGTAGATGTTAAAAGATTTTACAGTAATGAGGTAAATAATGATCCTAGGGTAATTTTAGATCTGATACATAATGAGGGAGTAAGCAAAAAGTTTAATGAAATAGCCACCAGGTTAGGATTTGAAGTCATTAGAAGAGATAAGTACGATGTAGAAAACTCCAGCTGGGAATTAGAAGAGTATATGAAAAAAGCCGACATAGTAGTGGGAGTAGGCAGAGGCATCTACGAAGGACTAACTAGCGGTAAAACATGTATAGTGTTGGATAGAAGAGATTATGTTGATGATAGAACTTATTATGGCGGTATAGTATGTAGTTTTAATTTTGAAATTTTGATGAAGCATAATTTTACGGGAAGAGATTCAGATTTAAGTACCCATAGGATAATCAAAGATTTGAGGTTTTTGAAAACAATGAAAGTTGATTTATTAGCTACAGCAAAAGATAATTTTGATTCTGTTAATATAGCAGAACAATATGTAAACTTAATCAATTGGTAGTTGGATGTTTGGATATATTTCCGTATGTTTATATCAGTTAAATAATTATATATAGGTACATATTATGTATGAGTTGGATGTCTATGATAGAATCTCTGTGCTGCTATGGCTCATTGATGGTGTTGGAAAACATGGATTAAAGATAAGTGATGCTAGCAAGATAAGTTGGGATTGGATTGTAGAAAATTACAACGTAGCAGCGCATACATGTAAACATAAAGTAGTTAGTGAGATTGGTTACGTTCAAGCATTCGATGAAGACAGTGTAGATATTGGTAAGCATTACGATGGTTTTTGTGATGCGTGCGAAAAGACCGTACATGGATTTATATCATTTAATGGAAAAGTAAAGAGGGGATGGAAATAATATGAAAAAGCAACTAGAAGTAAACAGTGTACTTATAGGACATAATAACCGCTCTGGATATAGCAGAATAGTTATCGACAGAGTTACTCCTAAAAGAGCATATGGTAATGGTGTTACTTTTATACGCGAATACGAAGAAGGCGGTGGAGTTGAAGACGTTGGTGCGGGAGTATGGAATACTACAGTATTTAAGATACGAACTGAAGAATTGGCTAAAAAATTACAAAAACAAAACTTAATTAGATCTTTGAACAACAACCAATTCGATAATCTAGAGTTAGCGGAATTAGAAATCATATATAAAATTGTTAGAAAAGCTCAAGAGAGGAGCTAAGTTATGAGTACTGGTGGAAAAAAGAGAAATAAGAGAGACGCTAAGAAAAAGGGTCTTCGGTTAAAGTTTGCTGGAATGATGGAAACACATATCAAGCAAAAAGGTATGAATGTAGCCAAGCCTGGATATGGTACTGCTAGTAAAAATTCTGAAAATGGAATTAAGAGTGTTGAAACCAAATATGTTTGTAGATCTTGTCGTAAGTGGTGGACCGAGAACGTTTGCCCTCTTTGTGGATTAGCTACAGTATATGATGATAGGAACTAATAAGGGTTATTATGATTGATATTAGAATAATTGATAATCACAGTTGTCTAAAGTGTGGAGACTCAAATAGAAGTATGGTAATAGTAGGAGCATTCACTATGTGTATAACATGTACCAAAGTAGAGTTCGGTACCGACGGCAACGGCATGCTTAAAAAGAACGTTGAGGATATGAATAAATACAAATTTTGGTTGAATAAGTACAAAGATCTTGTATAATATATATATACTCTTTCTTAAAATAATGGAGCTGTAATGGTACCAGAAGAACTAATAAGAGCAACTAGAGAACGTAAAATAGTAGATTTAACATATACCAAGAAGAGTGATGGATCAACAGTATATCATACTGGGGGTATTCAAGAAATTGGAGCTAATAAAGCCGGTAATGAAGTAATTTGGTTGTGGGATACTTCAACTAATGATCACATACGTCAATTCTTAGTAGATAACATAATGAGTTTCATTGTTACTGAAATGGATTATATCCCTACAAATGGATGGCCTATAAAACTTTATGGTGAGGAATTACCAGATCCTGGTTTGATGTAATTGTTGATACAACTGCACACGTGCGCTTTAATCACTTCTATCCGTTCTGGGTAGTCATGGAAACGGCTTTTGATAGGAGTTAAACTAATCATAAAGTTGTATCAATTTATTTTAAGTGGCTTCGAAAGAAGCAACCTGAGTAGCAAGACTGATAACCTCACTGCTCAGTGTCTCTCTGGGGAGCGAAACTCGGAGAGACTATTTTTACGGGGCTAATTTGGTTTTCGACATTAGATTTGAATACAGCGATTTAATGGATCGGGGTTCGACTCCCCATAGCTCCACAAAACATAAGGATGTTTGTATTATATTATTATGAAAAAAGTAATCAAGTTTAGAGATTGGGAATGTAAGCTAAGTCGCTCAGAGTTCGGCAATAAAGTAGCGTGCATAGTTCTCTCCGATGTAAATGATGAACAACCAGTAGCAAAAGCAAGTGTAAATTTACCTTGCTATAGGATTGGTAAGAATCAAACGTTTATTAAAGATGTAAGAGAGAATGAAGGTATTCTTAAAGAATTGATAGATAATGGCATAGTAGCATTGCCTGAAGAATTATTATATGATGATGAAGGTACATTAGTTGATATCATTGAACCAAGCTTAATGATATAATTGTTCATAAAAATTTTGGTAAGGTGGCGGAATAGAGACGCTTATCGGTAAATGGAAAAATTCAATACTGTGGAGTTCGCAACTCGGTCAGTACAAAAAAGCCGACTGACGAGAGTACTTACGGTACTAGGGGAAAACAGGATAAGAGGTCAGATCACCTCGAATGCGCAAATAATGTCATCCTTGCGTTACAGGAATCAAGCCCTGTCCTTACCAGACTTTGTTCTTTGAAAGATTGAAAATACAACATCGTAGAGTAGGCGAAAAATGGTAGACGCTTAGAATGAACCTGAATCAACCCTTTATACGAAGTAAGTTATGTATACTTTTTTGTTAGGGATTAGATCGTTTTACATAAGGCGTAATAGTTTACCCAGTATAGGCAGTATTGCCCCACAGTATAAAGTTAGGACCAGGACTTTCGATATTAGTAATCGGGAAGAACCTCTCCCTGTGGGAGCAACCATTTTAAGATGGAAAACCCTAAACGCTTTCACGAAAAGTTTAATTGCAGGCTTCGAGACCTGTCATGCGATGTTTGTATTTAATAATTGTCTTGTTGCTCGAACACCTTATTTTCAATGAAGTAATTAGTGCGAGTTCTACGTAAAGCGCTTTGAGTGGATTTGATTAGATAGCATGAGAAGGATAGAACTGACGTAGAAGGAAGGTTCTAATTGGCTTGTGTGGGAGTATAATACAAAAATGATTCAGATTTATCTGAATTGGCTAGATGCTTTAGTATACACTGAGACATCATGTGGTTCGAGTGCAGCATCTAGCAACGTTTGTGTGAGCTACGTAAAAGCTCCGGCGCGGAGGACGGGTGTGCCCTCTCCCAGATTCCGTGTCGTCAAACCTTTGAGCTCCAGTAACTACGAGAATTAGTTACTGGAGTATAGCTTTATATAGAAGCTCCTTACTTTCTTAAATGAGAGATAATATAAGGATAATCGAAAGCCGCTGCCGGGTTGATAAAGTTTAAGTTGCGTTGTGCGCATAAGCCAGCGCAGCAAGGTAGTTAGTAATAAAGTGGATTTAGTAATATGGAAACAATAGCATCGCTTGGAGCAGTCCGTTGAAAGGTAAGAATACTTGCAGAAGCTAAATCCAATATAGGCGTATAGCGCAATTGGTAGAGCATCAGCTTTTGGAGCTGGGGGTTTCTGGTTCAAGTCCAGATACGCCTGCAAATTAAATGGGAGTTAGTATGTTTATAGTTAATGAAAAATATGTACTTACAGAAGATCTTGGAGATGAGATCTGGTTGAAAAAAGATGCAATTATTACATGCACTCATATAGATGAGAAAGCAGACTCGAATATGTATTTCTTTGCACACCCTTTGTTCGTTTATATAAATGGAGGTACGTTCACTATAGATAAAGAAGAGACAATAGTGCTTCTATCAGATTATTATAAAAACTCTGGGTATTCTGTAAGTGGAGATAGTAAGTCAGTTACGTTCATAGTAAGCGGGCGCGAAATTACCGCATCTATAACTACTATACGAAGAAAAGTCGATAGTATCAGTGTGCATTATAAATACTTTGTTACAGAAAATACTACAATTAAAGTAATTGGAGAGGGGTACTCTGGAGAAAATAAAGTACCTGAATTAGAGGATATAATTAAATTGTTTAGAAATAATTGAGGTTAAGATGGGTAATTCTTTAATAATAGTCGGAGATGCTGAATTTGATGTAGATGTAATCTCATACGAACTATCTCTAGGGAAATATGAGGGTAAATCAGGAGTAACTGCTGTATTTAATCTCAGTGATGAACATCAGCAAAAAGGAATAGTATCTGCATGGGAAGACTTTGCTGCAAAAATAAAACACCAATTAGAAACTGGTGTTATAGATAGTACGTGGGAAGATCCTACATTTAAGCTTCAGGCAGAGGAGAATCTTCAATCTAATATTATGGAGCAGTTTAGAGTAGGTAATCAGGAAGCAACCATTGCTATAAACGCTATGATATTGTGGAACTTGAACAAACAAACAGCCCCTATAGTTGCATCAGTGTCTGAAACTACTGACAATTCGAATCAAGATATTCCATCAGATGTCCCATCTAAAATAGGTATCTCTGCGGAAAAATCTGTTGATATACTACTTACAGAAGCCGTTCCTGCTTCAGAATTGGAAATCATGCGATCCACTAAAAAAGTTAGTATCATAAACAAGGCGCTAATATCTGGATTTACCACAGGTAATCCTATACCAATAACCACTAAAGAGTTTACAGGAATTAGTGAGACTAATCTAGAGAAAGCTGTACGTGACTTGATATCCCAAGAAGTATTGAAATCGAAAGGTAAACCACTATATATATCAAAAGAGCCGAAAATCACTTTCAATAAGAAAGACGATACTAAGTTCAAGATTCTAGAAATAGTGGAGGTATGTACCCCAAATGAAAAGACTAAAGTTTAGTGAGTTTATTAAGGATATAGAAGGTGAGATAGAAGAAGTCACTGAAGGTGAGATAACAGCTGAGGCTGATTTGTACTCAGGATTGTTGTATTCCGCCATACCAGAAGAGCATAATATTAACCTGGGAGTTTTTCCAGAAGATCAAGGGTTTTCAGGGAAACACGTACTATTATGGTCATCTTTTAGAGATATACCAAATGTATTTGATAAAGAGCATAAAATTATTTCAGTGAAGATTCCCGATGACGATAAGAAAAACATGTTAAAAACTATAGGAGGCGGCATGTATGCTATTTCAAGACTGCTTAATACTTATAAGATTAAAGTAGTTAAGGAAGTGATGGATTATGTTAAATAAAGAAATGCAAGACATGGTATATAAAGAAATGTTAGATGTTATATATGGTGTTTGTAATATTGGCATATTTACAGATTTTGATAAAAGGGAGCTGATAATAAAAGTACGCTCAAGCAGAGTCAACATACCCGTAAATGAGATAACTGACGCGATATATGCGGGCATACTAACTAAAACCTTGGAAGTAACCTCAAACATAGATAATTGCGACATATTGGTATCTGTAGATTTTACAGACATAGAAGGCGGCGTTATTATAGCAGCACACATTAACATTGCCGGAGGAGTAGCTAATTTTGTTAATTACCTAACATGTAAAACTAAGAACATAATACCTCCCCCAGAGTATGAATTTAATGCTGATGCATATAATTCATTAGTATCATCACTGAAAGAAATTAAACAGTATATACTTAAATCATTAAAAGGTATCAGTGTTGCCTAATGAAGAGCAACTTAATATAGAATGGGATTTTCCCTACCATAAAAATGCCATGGGAAAAGAAAAGATAGACACTAACATTTTTCCGTTTGCACTTATCAGCTCTAACGCAATTATTATATCAAATTATCTAATTAGCAATTACGAGAGCATAAGCATGATAGTAATAGATCCTAGAATTACTATTGGACTTTCTCAGAAAGTTTTGATTACAATATACACCACCGAAACCACAGAGCAATTAAATAAAATAATATCTGACATAGAACAGACATTCAAAGATTTATTCAGCAGAGAAGACTATTGGGATGACTTAATCAATTTTGGTAATTATTTTAACGTAATGTCAGTATTAGATTGGAGTAAGCCATGAAATGGTATCATTATTTACTAATAGCATTTATAACACTTGTTTTAGTACTAGTAGGTCTTTATATTAAAAATGAGTTTGATAAAAAGGATATTGAGATAGGTAAACAAGCTACTGCACTGACACAACAACAGAAACAATATAACCAATCTCTCGAAGAACAAAAATTTGAAATGGAACAAGAGAGATTTTCAGCAATTGCCGAACTCAATAAAGAACTCGATGATGAAAAAGCAGACGGGGAGTATTGGGAGGCTCAAACTAATAAACTTCAACTTGAAGTAGCTGAGCTTAAAGCAAGCGGTACAGGCACATCTACAATGGATTCTGATAGCTCAGGTGAGTATTTCAGAGTAGACTTCAACGGAGCCCGAGACCTATTTACATATGAAGGATATACTAAAAAATACATAGACGACGTAGTACCTCCATACTATTGGCTAAGTGTAAAACTCAACCCAATTAACGTATCATCTACGCTTCTTAGGGACGTTGAAGGACTTTGGAAGATAAATACAGTATCTAAGACAGAGGGAGTTAAGCTGAAAACAGAAAGTGTAATTGATTCTACTTTCTATAATTTTATAGCTAATGAAGACTTTAGTAAAGTCAACACAGAGTCAGACAATGAGGAATATATACCAATGGGACTTAGATTTAAGTTGAACTTATTATTGCAGAGTGCTGATTATTTAGAATCTCCTGAACAAATTCAAGGAGATGTCAGCGTGGAGTTTTACTTATATTATTTTAATGCCACGTATCACGCACTACATAACAAGCTTAGTATAGGCGTGTTCTATGACTGGAACATACATAAATCATTTAATTGGATATTTTAAGGAAGAATATGATAATCTCAGCAGACAAAGTAATATCATGTAAAGTAATAACAGAAGCAGTATTTAGCGAAAAAGAAGGAATAGCAGTTAATCAAACCACTATAGAAGATATTGCAATAGAAGGACTGAAGTTAGGTAACCTATCCGGAGTAGAGAGCAAATGCGCTGAACTTCAGACAGACTTTGCAGAAGGTGAGGATTTATTTGTCATATCTGCTGCTAAATTTGAAAATAATTCTGTTAAGCTAGCAGACGTTATTTATGTAATTAAGGAGGCGGCACTAGAAGATTTCACAGCTCGCCTTATTAAAAACGCTTCGAAGCCAGAATAAGTGTAATAGTTAGCTAAACTCCATATATATTTTTAGTAATTTAAGTATATAAACGTGAGGAAACAGTTGTCACATACTTTCTGGAGAACAACACGCCAAGAAAACGACTTAATGGAGATGGAAGTCTCTGATGATGCATTCCATGCGAAGGTTAAAAACGCCCGAGATACTTTTCGAAAGTACATGGATCTTAGAGGAATGGACGACGGTCAAGTAGCTGTATTTGGAATATCCCCCGATAGATTCATTATACCTGAGAATATTGATATAGACATGGGTGTTGCTAAGGATTATATAAATGCCGCAGTACATAATTATCAAAAACAGCTCGAAGATGATATACAAACGAATTACGGGCACACTGCTTTTGTACCTAGTGGAGATAAGTTATACGTAAGAATACTTGGGCCGATTCCTACATTTGCCAGAGATGATACCCCACTAACGTATAAAGACATGCAAGAAACATATTATGATGCTCAAATAGAAAAGTTAATAGACTCTGCAAGAGATTTAGAAAACATTAACCGAGATGTGTTGAAGTGGAAAGAGGATTTAAGGGTTTTATTATCATCAGAGCAGTTCTGGACAAAAGTTATAGAACGTGATGATGATGATGATTCATTTGATATCAATCAATATCATATAGATAATGATATTACCGCTGCAATTGCCGGGGCTAAAATAGATACCGACAGTTTAACATTAAGAATAGTGAGTAATATTAAGAAGAAGTTTACATTAAAGAAGATAACAGCACAACTTTCTATTACTGATGATTCAATTTTTTATTCTGATTTTCCCCTAAACGTTAGATCTTTTATGGTTAAGAGATTTGCCAACGTATTAAGCGACGAGTTAAACCAGGAACTAGAGAAAACAAGCGTGTCGTTTATGAAACGTCCAGAAAAGTACACCAAGGACATAGCGGGAGAGCTCTTACCTGGGAACGTAATTGCTTACTATTTACCAAAGGAATCAATCGATAAAAATTGGTATGGAGTAGTTCATGAACTTACTCACATAGTTCAATCACATCTCAAAGGTAGTAGTTTACACATACCAAATAGTCCAAATATTAAAGCTGTAGGATATATAACAGGTGGCGATGTATATCGTCAAGATCCTGGAGAAATACATGCATATGCCACAGCTGAAGAGTATTTACTATATGATAAAGCCCGTGGAGGAGATCCCCTTATAGATGATGAGTTTGATGATATTAAGTCTCAAAATTTTGATATGTTCTCTAAGCGGTTTGAACTATATGGAGATGATGGACCTAATATTTTCTGGTCCGGTGCGGATGTACAGAATGCTAGATTTGATGCTATGTTAAGTATTGCTGATTTTAATGGTAAAACAGTACTCGATGTAGGCTGTGGGTTCGGCGACTTTGCTAATCATTGTAAAAACAAAGGAATTAAATTAGCAGGATATAAAGGCATAGATATAGTAGAGGGGATTATAGAAGTTGCTAAGAAGCAAAATCCTGAGTATGAATTTGAAGCTCGTGATCTTATGAAAGATCCAATTGGTAAAGATACTGCAGACATAGTTATTGCTTCTGGTATATTTGCTCTATCACATAGGAACTATAACGATTATGTTATAGAGATGATGGCTGTTATGAAGTATCACGCTAAAGAGCTTACTATTGCTAATTTTTTGAAGCAGAATCCAGAGGCGAACGATAAGGGGTTGAAATACCACGAGCCAGAGGAGATGCAACATCTAATCCAGTATAGAGTTACAGAAAACGCTCAATTAAAAGATGATTATTTGTACGATGATTTTATAGTATTTATACAGGAAGTTAACAATGACTAAGGAAATAACAAATAAGGTTTTACAATACTTATCAAATAATATAGGCTATCCTCACAATGTTCAAGACATTGCAACAGGGGTTTCTGCTGATAACGAAACTGTTTCAGCAGTCTTGAAAAAACTATACGGTAATCACTTAGCATACTATTCCGGAGATTATTGGTACCTAACATTAGAAGGTAAAGATTACGCCAGTGGCGGGACTACTATTAAACGTACAAGAGAGTACTATAATCAATTAAAGAAATTTTTTGCTGAACATGGGCTGGAGATACACGACTGGAGAGAAGTATCTAACCCCAAATATCAAGAATGGCTTGATGAGTTTGAGAAAAGAATCGACGGATCTTTCAGAGAAAATCACCCTGAATGGGG